>JACCDM011313326.1_pt1 | contig 71304 bp, 88 predicted proteins | sample 7445851 | NCBI WGS metagenome assembly JACCDM01 (sample SAMN15323438, study PRJNA562643) | freshwater metagenome | isolation source: river surface water | place: USA:Blue River Watershed | collected 2017-08-16
ATGTAACTTACCATGTCGATACCATTTTTGGATCCCATTGGCGTAAATAACTGCAGGTAAGTTATTGTCTCTGTGGTATTCTCCATCTTTGCACCACATTTGGGTTCTATCCGCGTAAACAATAGCAGGTAAGTCATTATCTCGGTGACATTTACCGAATAATTTATACTCTGTGAATGCTGGCTCAATATGACGAACAATTAACCTATTTTCATTCCTTACATATATTTCCCGGAATCGCTTGTTAACGCGGGTCAAACAAGGTGAGTTAGCAGACAATAGAATATATACGATTAGCTCTTCCTCGGTATTAGCTAACTCGGACAAGTAGTCGACCATTATGTTTTTACTTCGCGGGAAATGACTATGTGTAAAAAATTGATTCCTTGTGACATAACCTACTAGCAAAACAACTATGGAACAAGCTGGTGAGCGATTCGGTAACAATATAATTGCCCGAGTATTCCGGTGTGTATCCACAGATGTAACTAGCGGGCCAGCGCTCGATATCATAAGGTTACAAATGAGAGAAATTACTTCCTGGGATGACTCCGAGGATGCAAAGATATTTATTGAGGCCGCCTACGCGGAAATAATGAGATATTGCGAGAAACGACAGTTTGATTTGACCGTTCACATTGTCGAGCACTATGAACTGCGTGGTATCTTCAGGTATGTTGTAGAAGTGTAAGGAGAAAAGGTAAGATTTATTACTTTTTTTGTAGGTAATGGCGAGCGAGTCGGGGGGTCCAAAGAGCTAGCCAAAAAATATACATGTCGGCCAGCTAACTTACACTTCATCAGCATGCCCAAAGATTATCTCTGTTATTTCGCGCGGGTAAGTTGCGGCATTAGCGGATCTTGCAATTGCCCTGGCGTATCGGCGCTGTATTGTTCTAGGAAATGTTGGATTTTCGCTGGCTCGTCTGGCGTATTCGTGGGCGAGCTTTTCGCGAGCTAGGCTAGTAGAATCGCCAGGGGGATTTTCTACTATTATTTTAGCTGTCGTAATCATAAGCCTGATAGATTCTTGGGCGTTCATGCCGGCAAATGGGTCTTCCATAGAGAATATATGTATTTACCCGCGCAGGGTTATCATTTTTAGGGGGAGGTATTTGGGTGGCGTCGATGGCACCGAGAAAGTTTCTACAATATGAATATGTGCTTATGAACTATTCCCTCGGAGCCCTGTGCGACAAGTACAAAAAATTATATATGTTCGATCGCTTTATTCTGTGCCTCAGCCGGCGAATACATTTTTATTTTTTCGCATAGTATTCCTCGAGTTCACCATGGATCGCTAGCCAGCGATATAGTATAACCTGATGCGTTGGCAAATCGTTCTGCCTCCAGAGTTTGAGGCTATGGTATAATGTATGTCGGCTATATTTACGGTACACACTTCTTCGAGCTTCTTTGTCTGGCCAAGTTATAACTAGTATGTATCGGTAGACCTCAATGGTAATACATGTGCAAAACTCATGATCCTTGCCGTCCTCGCATAGTTTTGGATATTGTCGCGGTATCACCCATGGTGAATTAGTTCGACCATGTTGGTCCGCGCGAGGATACCCGGTTAGTTGTTTGGCTAATTTCAGAGGCGCCCATGCCAGCGGGTTGTAAGTCCTAAATCCTAACTGGTTACCATTCTCTTTCTCCCACTCGTAGCTGGTGTTAAATGTGTAACAGTCAACAATCCACGAATAGTCCAAACTAGGGATTGAGTTAATATCGTGGCACCTAGCGAAGAAGTCAGCCCCGAACATATAAACTTGAGATAATACCAGCGCGAGCCGGCTTAATATTTCTTCGGCCATATCACCACAAAGCATCTCGGGCAGCCCCGAGCTAGCCAACCAATATACATAAGCGACGCGAGAGTTAATATCCTGGTTAGGTTGTTTAACTATTTCTTCGATGGCCAGCATAGCGGATTTTCATTATAACTGGGAGCGCAATCATTATTTTATGCCTGTTGGAGGTAAGTGGTTTCCTCATAGATATGGCTTGGATTCATAGTGTCCATGTGTGGCACGCTCATTCTTTATTTTTTGCGCGTGTTGGACTGATCGCGAGAATAAAGGAGAGAAACTATGCTAGCCCTTATATAAAAAATTGATTACGTCAGCCCATATAGTCATACAACCTCGATTTACAAAACAATGCAAGCCTGTCAACTCGTAGAAACTATCCTTGCCAAGGACTCCGCCTATCAGAAAAGCGTAGAGGAGCTGCAACTTAAGACAATCGCGTCGCATGCAACCAACGAAGAAATCAAAGCGCTAATCGGACAGAATCATATTGATATGCTGCAAGCACTTAAAATTCGTAAGTTCGGTGGAAGCGTGGACTATAAAAATATGCTACAGTGCGTACATTATTGCAAATCCCCCGAGAAATTTAAAGAATTCATAGATTATGTCAACGATCCTAAAGTGATACGTGAACTATCGGAACATCCTGGTTGCTGGGGTGTTGCAGGGTTCATCTACGGCATAGATGTATTGGTTGGAGCTACAATCGCTTATGAGTTATTAGATCGAGTATCTAACAATGTTCCTGAAAATACCAAAAAAGCAGTGATCGATGCCGCATTAGCCATACATGTTGACCCAGAAACATATGATATAAAAGTCACTCACCCGTTCCTTTACCTACAGCCTGAAATAAAGAAACGCATCATTGAAACCTGCACCCGAGACCAAGCACATTGGTTCATGCGCAACATAGCTATGGTAGGGTGTGTTACCGGTAGAGATTTAGATCTCATCGCTTCTAGGATTGGATGGGTCCCTCGCACATAAGCGCGCAAAACTAGCAACCCGCTACGTTATATTTTTTGCCCCGCGCGGCGTTAGTTGTTTTTTATAATCTCATCATATGCTGTCGCCAGAGTATAAAAAAATATAATATACCCGCGGGTTGGCCTAATTATTTGTCGAGCCCTAGCCTGGACTTAACCAGTTCCCGGGAGTCCTCGAGGCTTGTCTTATGCCTGACCGCCATGATGAGCACAAGTCTGCTTAGTTCTTGTTCAGATAGTCGGTTATATTCCGCCCTGTAGTCGATGCTTGGCCGGCCCATATCACGGAGGCACCAGTTATATAATATCTGCCGTTCGAAACCCGGGCAAGCATACTTGGTAAAGATCTTATCTATGACTTCTTCGCTGGAGACCCTTCCGCGGGTAGGTATCATTAGCGAGCCAAGTATATTGTACTTGGTTTTCATATAGGGCGCATTGGCGTTTTCAAGCATGCGAGCCAGTACTCTCTGATACACCGGCAAATCCTCGAAAGTCTCGTCACGAGTCGTACGCAGCATCCACATAGTCATAAAGTCTTCAAACTGCCCGGGAGTCAACTCGGATAGCTCTCGATAGTACTCGGTAAAGTCTCCGGTGACCAAAGCAGTGCTAAATAGATCAACTGTGTTTCTCACGGAGTTCATGTTTTGTATAAGTTAGTTGTGGGAGATTCAGTTTTTACCAAGTCGCGCAATAAAAACTGAATCGCACACACGATAAAAAACATATACCCGCTTTATGTCAGCTAGAGAAATTTGGGAAGATAAGTTGGCAGAAATAAATAAGCTTTTGGCTATCCTAGATGGGTTCAACATGCGCGGAAGCATTGGTGATTTCCACGGTGAAATATATAAGTATATACACGACGCTAACAATTATGATTCCTTCGGGCCAACTCGCGAGTACTTGCGCGAAATACTACTCGCTAGGTTCCATGATTTTACCGAGCATGTGATAAGATACACTGGCCCACTGAGTTATGCGCCTCGTGGTAATAAAGATAACTGTGCTCGGGAGTTCATTCAATTACACCAGAGAATGAAACAATATATTACCTGTCGCAATTAGGCCAGCAAGGGACTGGTCATCATTATTTTTTGTGCGCGGCAAGCATAACCCCAGGAGCTATAGTGGCAACTCTACATCATGGTAGTATGGAACACCTGATAGATATATGTGCCCGAGCCTCCGAGGAATCTCTCATGAACGCGGCTGTAAGAAGAACACTAATGCAGACCGCCGCTACCCGGGGAGACTTGGAATTGCTGAAACTTATTAATCAACACAGGCTTCACACTGACCATGCCTTAGACTTGGTCGCGGAGTCGCAAGAAATAACTGTCGAGTTCCTGGAGTATTTACTATTCGTGATTGGCTATAATATAAAGATTGATTACATACGACGCAAAGCCCAGGAGGCATCCAATACCAGGCTCACTAACCTTGCGAAACGGAATAGCTTATATTTTTTTGTGCCCGAGGCGTAAAAAATATGTGGTGCGCTCGGCCGGCACCCACAAGTATGTCTCGGCCCACGGCACAAGACTTGAGAGCAGGCAATATGAATAGTTGCTCGGACATGGAGGGAGGTAGAATTGATATGATTATGCTGGGAGTTTTCATTTTTTCCGAGCAATCAGAGGCCAAGGAGCCAAAAAATAAATTTGCCACGTGGCGATTATTATTTCAATACACGTACACGTGCACCATGCTGATACCATTCTTTATATCCGTACGCATAAATCACAGCAGGTAGGTCATTGTCCCGGTGTAATTTACCGTGCTGATACCATACCTGGTTACCATTCGCGTACACTATAGCGGGTAAATCATTGTCCCGGTGTAATTTATCACGCCAATACCATAGTTGGTCGCCAGTCATACAAACTATAGCTGGTAAGTCATTGTTACGGTGTATTTCACCACGCCAACACCAAAATTTGTCACCATTTTTGTAAACTTTGGCAGGTTGGTCGTTGTCCCGGTGTAATTTACCTAGCCAATACCAACATTTGTCACCATTCGAATACACTATAGCGGGTAGGTCGTCATTTCTATGTGGTCTACCAAATAATGTATATATTGTCCCGTGTTCGCTATTTGAGATTTCTGTTAGTTTGTCTTCATTCTCGATATAAACACCCCGTAGTTTCTTGTTCACCTGGGTAAGCTCGAGTGACTGGGCGAGTAACATAATCTCCAGCACAATCGACACCTCGTAGTAGGCCAGCGCGGACAAACAATCTGACATGGCTTTGGGTTATTGTCATAACATGACCAACATATTCATTTTTTTTGTTCCTAGGTGGGATAAAAATGATAGGCTCTGACAGTCGGATAAAAAATGTCCGAATCGCATTGCGTGATTATTCTTATTGCCGAACTAATTCCAGACTTTGCCGAGGGCCACTTAATACCTAGTTTGCCTAGTTGTGCTCGGGGTGTTTTGCGTGGGGTGAACAAATCCTGGCGGGACTTGGTCTTGCACTCGGAAACACGGGTCGTAGTTAATAATCCTATCAAGTGGGCCTGCTGGGTAGCGGAATTATTAGTAAGCCTACCGGCGGGATTCAAACCAGGTAATTTACCAAAAATATCTGAAATACTTGGGGCCGATCTGTACGCGCGATACAACCAACTATTAGACTATCACGGATTACCCGCGGTAGACTATAAAAGTACGATTTTCACAGGTACGATATTAGCCTCGCACGGGCTAGCTAATTGTAAGTTTGCTCGAGTACTGTCCGCTAGAAATGATTATGACCTAGATATGTATTCGCACGCATACAGGCACACGCTTCATAAGCACCCAGATGTGTTTGTCTCTGACCCGGCGTCCAGGTGTTTCCCGTGTTACATAAGTACTGCAGATTTTATTCGCGCGATAGGCTTAATTTATTCTGTGTGTTCTGATGATTGCTGTCCCGGTGGAGATACTCCTTGTAATCGCCAAATAGCCGAGGTTGTACTGGTGCACTATGAGGTTTATAAAATTTCGCACTTGTGTGATTACTTCCCCGAGGAGACAGCATGCTCAGCTATGACCGAGGATAATGTAAGCATTAGATGTATGCCGCTATCTGCCTTTCTCCGGCCTGGGATATTTAGTAAATTGCTGGAAATCACCAGCGGGAAAAAAACCTAAAAAGTATTTCCGGCGACTACATGAATGTCTTGAAAAAATACAAATATCCCCGCGGCAAGTACTACAAATCGCAGAAGTATTTCTTGAGTGCCGCCCGGATGATCTCAAGTATGCCGCTAAGTTTGTGGCTCGTTTTGCCGGCACCTACTTGGATGTTATTCGTTATTTCAACGACAGGTATCTCCCTTGGACTCACTATATGGCCGGGCTAGGAATCCCAGATGATATATTCGTAGATGTATTTGGGCCAGATGCCGAACACTACAAAGATATAGATATGTTTGAGTATCCAGCGCGGTCACTTAGGCAATTACTACTTATCGGAGGGACACTTTGTAAAGCGCGGAATTGCTGGGGATTTCCGCACCCTTACATAAAATACCTGGACGTATGCTTGGGTTTGTTCGCGGAGAAATTAATAACCCACGATATGATGCTCAGCTATATATCTTTGTATGTAGTAGAATGTGGTGGTCGCGACCCCGACGGCGACTTCATAAGATATCTCAAAGCATAAGATAGTACCTACCCTAACTATATTTTTTATAGCCCGTTTGTAAGTTTACCTTATGACAAAAAACCAAATGCCTGTGCGTGCTCCACTTATCCAAGCCAGGTTACCCAGTCCAATACCCACTCTAAGCGGCGGCGCACGGCGGTGTTTTTTATTTTTGCCGCAGTTAGCCTGAGAGCATACTTGTAGGTCCTGAATCCGTAGTCATTAATCTTGCGATAATATCTGAGAGTGAGATAGTCTGATTGGTCGATATGCTGTTGACAAATATATTGTTCAATCAAGCCACTATAATCTGGCGAATTGTGTGGGTAGTTTGTGGTCTCGGGCTCCGCGTAATATGCAATAAATGCCCGGCCTAATTTATATTTTTTCGTTGCGAACGGGTGTGGGTCGGGCAGATAGCTAACCAAATAGTACGGTATAGTATACTGCTCGCGCAGGAACTCAAATATATTCTTGGCTATTTCCCGGGATACATCGTCGACAACAGGTAGTTGGAATATAGTCCAGTATATGTGAAGTATATTTGTATTGTTTGAGCCTAGGGCACATAGGTACACTGGATCCATAGGATTTATTCTTGTAGATGCTGGCGGTTCATTTTTTGTGACCCATGCGCTAGAGAGCAGGCAGCGGGGAAGAAAAAAGAATAAACTGCTAGCCTATTAATTACTCTCGATGGTCTTCCCGAGGCATAATTTTCATATGCTCACGGCGCTGGTGTGAGCGCGTAAAAAATATGAGTAGCGCGCCCACTCCCCGATAGCAGACATCACTTACAATAATCCCCGGGATTTCATCTCCGAGATGACGGCGTTGCATCTATGTTTGTTTTTTATTAGCGCCGCATCTCCCAATAATTCCCAAATAATGGCATCGTCGAATAATCGCAGTAACTTTTTAAAGTTTTCCCGGGAAATTAGGAGCTCACCATTTGGTGGTAATCTATAAGAGCACACATTCAAAATTACGCGTGTGTCTACTGTATTATACTTGCAGTACTCAATTATGTTATCCGTTATTTCGTTTTGCTTGTAGTTCAAATATAGCGCAAAGGCGAGTTCGCCTCCGGGATGTCGCGAGACAAAGTAAGTCTCATATATGTATTGCTCGATACTAGGATTACGCTGAAGAATACAACATGATTGCTGGCGTATTTTGCTCTCTAGCGCGCTGTTCATTTGTATCAAATCTGGGCGGGCCAGCAACATTCTTTGTAGCGATACCGGGCAAAACGTATTACGGTGAATATAAGTATTGAGTGCCTCGCGCGCAACACTGTCTGCAACTATGCGTTGAATAATGCTCTCTTGTGCCGGCAAATTGAGTGAGCGCATTATAGATGATGGTCTTTTCCGAATATCGCTGACGTGTCCTCGGCATAGCGAGCGAGTATATACGTTTTCTTTTAGCTGATCATATAGACTGTCACTACACATTAATAGCGGTAGTTCACATAGAATAAACCTAAATGGCCCGCCTAGTTCAAGGATTATTCTAGCATACCTATTGTAGTTTGCTGGGTTTTCTAGAGGAGTATATGTATTTACTCGGAGATATGGTATCCACTCTGGCGTAAATAGTTCCCGTGTATTTCGCATGTTGTCTGAGATTAAGAACAATTCTTCGTTCGTCAGCGGGCTCTCCGAGACAAGCACGTGCAGTATTAAGTCATACTGTGCCGTGGCCGCGCGAGCCAACCAGAGAGTTCGATTAGATACAATATCATTTAGCGCGCTAGCTTGCCCGCACACAAGATTAATGAATGCTTCATTACACATAGCCAGTTCCAAGCCAGACATTATTTGTTTTTTATGTTCTTGGGTGCCAGCCATTCATTTTTTCATCCGCGCATAAAGTACAACAAAAAATATGAATATGCTCTCGAGGGTGGCGCAATCTAACTTGGATTGCGAAGTCCCTTGCGGGCTCGCCAGGCTGTTATGTTGGTAGCTTCTGGGTATTCCGCGGATAGTAATTTATACTGGTAGCGCCTATTAGACCCAAGAGTTGCCTCGAGTAAATTAACATTATCTAGCGAGTAACTCATACGAATAAGTGTCTCGCGGTAAGAGTCAGTAGAACTATCAAACCGCCTAATCCTAGCTATCAGCTTGTCTATTAGCCTATAATTTTTTTACAAGTGTGCGACCCGAGAGCGTCTGAGATATAAGAAATCAATTGCTGCGTAGATATATTACGCTCCACCGAAGAAATTATTCTCATTTTATCCTCCTCGATATGTTGCCCTGGGCAACATAAGTCCTGTTCGATCTTGCTGATGGTTTCAACGCCTAGGCAGCCTAGCCCGACTAATGCTGTTACTATCCAGTTTGCAGGTTTTATACCTATTGTACCAACTAGCCTTGTGATGGATTTGTATTTTACTTGTGCCGTATGATCACCGAGCCAAATAGCGTCGACCATTCGCTTGAAAGTTTGGCGGATTGTTTGTAAGTCATACCGCGCGAGAATATATTCTGCCGGGTCGGCTAGATACTGTGATATATTCCGGGACACCTGATCAACCCCTAACGCGGTGGAACATATTTTTTGATATAAGTGTGTTGGCAAATCCGACATACTTATTTTGTTCGCGGCGGCTGGGCTAATGACTCGCGATAGAATGTCGATTATTTTATCGCTGAGGTTCTTGTCGCTTATACCACATATTTCAGCGATTATACTGCCGCGATAATGATCCCATGTTTCCTCGTCATTGACCATTCGGCCCAATGATAATGCATCCCGTGGATCATTATTGCGCAATCGACACAAGAAATACAACCAAGCAGCGTCAGGAATATACTTGGAGCCAGTTATTTCAATGATTTGTTGCGGGCTGCACCAAACAAGTAAACCAAAAATACAGTCCCTGGGTATTCGGTGCAAATCCAGTATTTTGGATACTGCCGGTAAGCCCCTGCGCGAGACTTCCCGGTGATACATAGCTATATCGTATGGATGCACGGGTAAACAGTTGGACGGGTTGGCATGTAGTATTTTGAAGTCTCTGAGTATCTTAGTGTGCCCGCGTAGTAGGCCAGTCAAAGGAAATTGGCTCGAGCCTGTATTGGCTAATCTTAGAAATATTGCAATGTCGTTGTTTCCGTGCTTTGCGGCGATGTAAGCCGGGTGTAGCCAGGGATTACGCCAGAGCATATCTGTTTCTGTGAATCGAAAGTTCGTGAACTCGTTCTGAACCCATCCGGTGCGGGCAAACATTTGTAAGTAAACCGTTTGCGAATTCAGCACATCATCTGCTATTTTGTAATCGCGCGGGATCGAGTTATATATTGTACCTAAGTCGCAGTAGTCTATTGTTTGGTCCCTGATGGCTTGCTCGATAATATATGAGTAACTCTTGTATGGGATTTGATATCTCGTCGCGTAGTTTTGTATTTTACCAACTAGCTCGCGGCAAGAATAGTTAATCCCAGCCCGAGAAACCCTGTCGGCGTATCCAGCAATTACAATGACAATCTCCTTAGGTAAGTATGCAAGTTCCATTTGTAGTTATGGATTTTAGCATGCTAGCATTTCATTTTTACATTGCCATCACTTAATCAAAATGTGTGATTTCATTATATTTTTACCTCTCCTGATCAACTGTGAACCCACATATCGATATAAGATTTTACTTGCGATATAATAGTTTAGTCAATAGAGCCGTTCCGAGTAATTCTTCCGTAGGTGTAAATATTATGATCCACACTATTATCACTAGTAATACATGTAGTAGATTTTCCAGAGTCATTTGTAGGGTGTCAGAAATATATGTGTTAGCAATGAGTCCTTCCTGGAAAGGCAAAAAATATACTCATATGTTCGTATTTGCGTCGATGGCACCCTTGCAAAGGTGTACAAACGTTTACATTTTGCATCATGGCAAATATGATTTATTCTATCGCTGAGATATACATTGGTTACAGGGGCTGTCAGTATCGGGTTAGCGTATGTTGACGGTTATATGTTATCTCCTCGTGGGTCCCGGTATTCTAGGACATATTTTAGATTATTCTATGATGCGACCAGCAAATTTGTATCTTTGCTTGGCGGGACATATATTTTAGCTACGCTACGCGGAAGGGGATGTTTACATTTATTCGACACGATGTTAACCTTAAGGGTTTTACTAATAGTTCAGACCATTTATAATAATAAGGCTCACAATATTAATAGGCTCGCGAGTGATAATGTATTTTTTGCCGCGCGTTATGGCCGCATAGAGATTCTGTTTCTGTATAACTTGATGTGAAAAGGGCGCGGGTTGAACTTTACCGGAAAAAATAAAATTGCCTGTCGGGTGCCAGTTAGATATGGCTTTACCACCAACCGGGGCCCAATAAGGTGTCTACAATGTTTCCCATAAGATTGATTCCGAAGACCACTAGCCGGAACGCTACATATAATATAAGTACGCCCACAACTAAAGCCATTCCCGTTAAAATGAGCATTACTGCGGCCATTGCTGGATAAAGCACTATCTTTCCAGCACTTACGAGTCTTGATTTGCGTTGTATTTCTTTTTGTGCCTGCGAATCCAAATCAGATTCTGAAGCGGAACAATAGAATCTGATTTGTCTTCTAGGTATATCGTGCAAGATCGGGTGGGTGTGGAGGATTGGGTACGATCTGAAACAAGGCTGAGGTTGCGAGGCAACAATAAGTCCTGGTCGCGAGAGAATGGTTAATGCCGGCATATTTCTTGGCATGTATAGGTGTCCGCTCCTGGTTGCAAACATTACAGGGGCGCATCGACGAGTAATAGTAAACATTTTATTATATAGGACCAGTAGTATTCATTTTTTTATCAACGGTAAGAAACGCCAAGTAAAAGGCTATTTCCGCGGAAATAATATATAACTATTCATGAACCCAGAGACTGCTAGAATAAAGTGCCTGCGGAATATAGAGAAAATAGAACAGTTAGACTATGTAAATGCGGATATCGACGGTAATGATTTACAGTGGACAATAATAAAAACAATCGGGGAAAGCACGCGTGCAACTAGTGAAATGTATGAAGAACTAGCCCGCTGCCATGCAGAATACATTAAGACAAAAATAGCTTTTCTTATAGTTAAGACCTTAAGGCTCATTAGCGAATACAATGTCCCAGATACAGACAAACTATACTATCGACTAAAGATGATTAGCTTATTTCCTTGATAAGGTCAGCGCGCGGGAGAGTCGGGCAAAAAATATATGTCAATGATCATCGCTGGATCATATAATCTGCCCTGGAGCTATAAACTCTACATTGAGCCCGCCGCAGCAATTGGATAGATCCCCGAAGTGAAATATTCTCGCGGCCACCATAAGCGTTTCTCGGGATATGTATATTTCGCACACCCACGGAGTATGTAAACATATCCACGCGTGCACGTTTGTGGCCGCGCGAGGGCAATTACAACTCACTAAAAACCTACATTGTAGACAGAAGCCAACTAATATAGTGCGATATATGCACACTGGCCTACCAGCATCCCTGTCCGCGGTAACATTCCGCTGATTAATATGTTGCAGGTCAAACATATAATTATTTCCTGTGCTCCGCATAAATATATTCAAGTGTACCTGATAGAACTCCTCGGAACACTCGCGTACAATACCTGTAGTATATAGGAATACATTTATGCCCTTGTATTCTTCATAGGAAATTGAGATTATGACTTCTTTTATAATATAGCTTTCGACACTGTTCGAGCTGCGAGTGTATATATCATTTGCGCATTGTATGACGCGCGTGGCACATCCAGCCATGTTGTATAGGTTGGCCACTTCCGGGTATAGAAAGTATATTAGTTGCGACCGCCCCTCGGATTCAAACATGTTTCTGGTGCACATGGTATAATCTACGTAGGTGTTTTGGCCAGAGCTCATGGTGTTTAGGGCCTTTATTCCATGAGCGACATAACATAGAATGGGATTGCTCGCGATTCCGCGCAAGATAATTATTGGAGGTGATACGGGCCTACAACCAGTGGCCATCGATAGAGCCCACTGATCCGCGGGGAGCAAATATCGCATTATTATAGAAACTTGATCCCGGCAGTATCCTCGTATAGTTGAAACAGATAAGCCCATGTTTGATATTTACTATTTTCCCGCGCGAGAGTTTCAGTTTTTTGCCCGTGTAAGAGATTGATTACAAAATAGATCATGTCGTGGGAATGAGCATTAATACATTTACTTTAGCGCTAGGATACGCGGTGGTCACAGGGTCTATCAGTGTAGGGCTGGCGTATGCTGACGGTTATAAAATATCTCCGGGCCGACCACCCAGATATTCTAGAACATATTCTAGATTAATCCGCGATTCAATTGACAATTTCACATTTTTGATATGGGGATCGCGCATTTTAGCATGGTTGCGCGGAAGAGAGTATTTTCATTTACTTGATACAGTTATATCTTTGTGGGCGCTACTAGCCGTCCGGGCCATTCCTAAGATTAACTCGCTAGGTAGATAGCTGTATTGACATCAGAGAAAAAATGAAATCTTCCAGCCAGGTCTATTTGTCAGGCGTGGCCGGGCCAACAACACGAACTAGGATACTCCGTGGAATACAAACGCCAAACAAATAGAATAACACAAATACGAATAACAGCACGTAGAAGCATATCACAACTGTCCATACTGCATGCGCAATTACAACTACAAGACTAATAGAATAAATAGCCCCGCGCATAGGTATCGCTAATATTGGTCTAAGATTACCTTTTCGGACTTGGGCATTCACTACATTTAGTAACTTATTTTCATACGTAAACATACGATCTACCCAGGGTGTGTCTGAGTTCGAGTCCAAGTCTGATGCAGGCTTAGGCATGGATAAACAAAATCTAGCTAATCTCTGGTGGTGCATGATCCCGGGCGAATATACGTGAGTATATATCGTAGGGGTACAGTGGCGAATACGCGTGAACATTCTATCATTAGGTCACCGGTATTCTTTTTTTTGTGATCATGTCAAAGTTACACCGAACTCTTTCCCCGTATATTTCGCGGGCATTAAGTAATGATCTGGTTTATCCCTGTAGTGCATAGTGTACGCATGTGGATGCGCCAAAAATAGTGATCATGATGAGCCCGGGCCTATCCAATTATTATTTTCGCCGGCACCAGTCACGGATAGTAAAAATATAACCATTCCTACAATTAACACAACCGCAAACCCAAATACTGCAGACTTTAGCCAATGTTCCATTTTTCAATCCGCGCAGAAATAGTATATCCCGGTATACAATATAAATGCCGACAGTGAAACTGCTGCCACTTGTGCGGTAGAAGCGCCAAATATAGGTTTGGTGTCAGTGCTAACAACTGAATTTGTACCTGTGGCAATTTGTCCGGCCCCAAATATAAAACCCAATACAAGTATGACAACTATCATCAATGGCGTTGACAAAATAGCAATTCCTCCGAACTTCGCGGAATCTATTAGTTTTTTGCCCGTCGCGTGATTCATATACCGGTCAGGACAAAAAATACTAGGGATCGTAGCTAAGAAGTTAGTTGTAACCCAACTACACATTCAAGTGTTTGTAAAGCAAATCTGACTTGATATAATCGCTAGGTTTACCACAAGCCTCAAAGTATACGTGTAACATATCTAGTAGATGCTTTATTTGATCCTTTTGACTGATTATATATGTGACCGTCCAAATCTTATTATATACTTTTCTCAAATCCACCCCAGAGTCAAACAAATACTTTAGGGATTCCGCGGACAGATTAAGCCAAATGACATTCCTAGGTTCTGGGTTGGCTTGAGCTAGTTCGCGCCCAGTCACTTTAGGAATTCTAGCGAACATACCATGGGAATAATTAGTCCAAGATAGGTTTCCCGGGGGTAGGCAATATGCCACCGGGCAGACTTCGTTGGCAAACCGCAGATTGTATATTTGGCTGGCGCTCATTTCGCAATACCTGGGTGACTTATTATATCCCGGGTGGCCGCACATGCCAGTGTATTTCTCACACGTGTGAATCCGGCCGTATAAAAATCCATAGATACCATTTGTTGACTTTGTCTCTCCGAGGAAACACGCATGCTGGGCGATATCATCTACGATTTCCATAGATGCATCTACAATCTTTTTCCAGTGCGCGATTACTGCTTGTATCAATTTGTCAAATCCCCGATGATCAACTCGGCTGATCGCGCTATGTAGTCCACGACAGACTCCTCGGAGTAAACAAAGACATGTGTTTCCTGCGATCAAACCAAGTATATCCGGGCATAAGGCGATGGCAATTTCGAAATTCATATATTTTACCAACATGTATGCGAGGGTTTCATTTTTTGCGTCGGACCCAGCAGGAGAAAAAAGAAAAGTATTCGGACGGAGTTATGTCCTGCCGGGATACTCTACCGCATAGCTGCCGAATCTTCTATCAGGTAGAGGTGCAAAGAATATTGGCCGGCGAGGATCTTCAACGAACTCGGTGCTATGTATCGCGGGTAGGCGTTCCAGGCGCGAGATTATCATTTGCGCTATGGCATCCTCGGGAGTTTCTTGGTCACCGTTATTCTGTTGGTCCTGGTCAGGTTCCATGTTGTCATGTTGGTTCTATTTCGCGCAAGTATAAAAATATGAAAACAGATTCCTAGGCTAAGGGCTGCTTAATAAATGAATCGATTTCACCCGGCCGTGCATTTATATTTTTTATCACTGGCACGAGTAGATGATGTAAAAACTGATTTTGTCCGAGTCAATCTGTAAAAATATGATCTCTATACCTAGCGATATTTGGCTCGGCGAAATAGCCAAACACTTAGGCGTGGCTAGAATATTTCTTAGGCCTGTTTGTCGTGAGTTCGCCCAAGAGATAAAACTATTCAAACCGCTAACATGTTTCGCTCTGGCTCATTGGCAATGGAACCGCGAGCAATCCTATCCTGCTGGTCTGTTTGCATGGTTGTCTCGAAAAGTAGCCTCGGGGTCAAAAAATATAAATAATGTTCGCTGGGAAGTTATGAATGTCCTCTTGTCCTATGGCGACTCTCGAGGAATCTTGGAGATAGTTAAGTCTGGCTTGATCACATCCGGGGAAGCTATACATCATATAGTATCGCGCGGGATAAATAATGGTGAGTGGTGCCAAAAGATACTCATAGATTCTTTGCTGCGAGAGTTTGTCCGAAATAGTGTATGCGACGAGTCGGATACTAGTACTATTTGGCTAGTCCGGGCAGTCCGATGCATCAATCGGGGACTAGAAATTACACCCTTTCCCGGAGGAAACACGCGAGAAAAGATGATTGTATTATTCAACCGCAAAATTCCTCATGTGGATTACTACCAGCTCGGCTATTTGTTGGATATTTACATTGTACAGTTTATTGACGCGTATTATTGGTTTAGCGATTCAGATTATGAGTCTTTACAAAATGGAGCTGCTGATGCGACACAAGTTGCTCTAGATAATAATCGTCCACCATATGAACTTGCAATTTTCTGGTGCCATCTTCAAGATTTTTCACGGCGCGAGCTTCATTCACTTATTCCTCGCGCGGAAAAGATAATACAAGACTTGACTAATACCACTATGGGAAATAGATGACCGGCCAGGCTCTTGCGTGGTTCTTATTATTGTTTTTTGTGCCTCTGGGTGAGTGCGTGTTTTCAGGCGCTCGGGTGACACAAAAAATAAAACATTGAGTATTATATACAATCCAATCTATATTTCGGATTGGATACAATACGTTTACAGCTTCTTGAGTAGCTCGAGGCATTGCTCGTCGCCAGTCGCATAGTAGTAATAGGCGAAGGAGCTGATCGGCAAGAGAATAAGTTTACCCGCGCTGATTGCCGGGCGAAGGGCATCCACCCATGGATATGTCTTGGAATCTGCCCAGTCTGAATTACCCGGTAGGACTATAGAAAGCAATCTCTGGTTCAAGTCTTCGCGGCGGAACAGTTTCATAAACATGGTCGAACTGTCATCATGGCCTCCATGTGAATGGCCGGAGATTGAATGATTACAACTAACAATGTTTATTTTCGTACGATAAGGAGAAATTGTTTCTCCTGGATAATTACAAACAACTTTATGAATTTGTTTTCGATCCAGTGAACAACAAGTGCCCCTGGGTGTGATCCCAATATACTGGCTCGGGGACTTTAGCATATAGGCGGCGCACTAGGTATAGTTATGATCGTTCCATAGTTTGTGGATTCTTTCGTCGAGTTTCTCGGTGGACTTTGTGGCTAGTAAAGTTGCTCGGGCCAGATGTTCCTCGCCTGCTACAAAGTGCTCAAAGGCTATCGCGTGGTAGTCGACGCACTCGAGTTCTACCCGCGTAGATTCCAGTATCGCTGCTAGGTCTTCGTGGATCTTAGCTATGGCCAACTCTTTCTCGCGGGCAATCTCTTCTTGGGCAACCACAAGTTGCCTGAATATTTCCTGCGAGGACATGGCCGAGGCCTGACGTACTCGTTCAATCTCTCGGGAGCATAATTCAGAGTAAGTAGTTTGTTCCATCTTTGGGATTTTATAGAATGCGTTAACAGTCATCAATTTTTTGTCCGCACCAGGGGTAAAAAACAAATTTTCTAGATTACCCCAATCCGTGAAAGTTTGTTACAAAATATAGAATCGCATATTTCCCGCGCATGTATCCAGGTTTCCTCCATGTAGTATCCGAGCAGCAATAATATATGTGTCTCGGGACACAAGGAGCGGGCATAACTGATCACATTCGATAAATATGATGGCTGAGTTGTTAGGTCGTAAGGTACAATTACACTCTACTGCGAGTAATCGACATGTTCCTTTTCCGCTTGGAATGTATGAGGTCACATGCCGACCTGAGATTAGATCGGCGTTCACATGTCTCCGATTAATCCAAGTAAGGTAGTAAATATTATCGGTCGGTATGCTCACGAATAATTCTAGGGCTCGCCGGTAAAATTCTTCGGAATAGCTCAGAGTAAGATCACCAGAAATACGGAGTGTCTTGCTATGTTCCGCGTCTTCATAAAATACAGCCAGGTATAGTTTTTTGCATCCTCGGGCATCCCGGGATCTTTGGTGTAAAAGTAAATAACATTGGCAGATGTAGTTGGTTGTCTAGTGTCGGTATACAAATGGAATATCTCCGGGTACAACCATTGAATAAACGGGCCCCATTTAGGTTTATTAAATTGACAAACCATATCCCAGGGTAGATGTGACGGAGGTGACCTTACTCGCATATGAACTCTCCGCGTGGCTAAGAACTTAATAGGCCGGCTAGCCACGCCCGATATAGATATAACCATAGGTGATACGGGCCTGCAGCCTGTTGCCATAGATAAGGCCCACTGATATTTCGGGATTAAGTGATACATAATTGTAGTCACCAGGTCACGATAGTAATTTCTTAAGGAGCTAGCCAAAATATATGGTGTCTCGGTGGAGTTGCAAAGAATCTCTTGTGATACCGAACAGGATACTCCCATGGTTTTATTTTTTCCGCGCGGTGTAATCAGTTTTGAGGCCCTGACTATAAAATAGCTAACCTGGTTAGGAACCTATACTTATGAGCGATACACTCAAAGCTATAGTTGTTACCGCGGGAGTTGCAAGCATTATTGTTATAGACCAAGTAAGATACGAAACAGTTAAGAATTTCATTCAGCCGCTAACCACCTTGGCGCTAACAAAAAGAACAGTTCCTACTTGGGTGCGCGCTTTCGTTGGAGTGGCGGGAATAACGTACCTGTTATCCATTCTATTGTGTTTGAAGAACAGGAAGACAATGGAAACCACAGCAATTATACCGCGCTCAATCAACATTGAGAAGAGCGACATGCTCAACGATAATTTTATGAGAACCACAAACGAACATAAGTATTATATTTGTTACGGTGATTCACATAACTGTGAATATCTTCTTCGCGAATAAGCGATGGAATATTTACTTTTATCTCCGCGCTACAAAAAATTGATTGTACCCCGGCATAAAAAAACACAAAACTCACATGGAACAAACACTAGTGTATTGTAACGATTTACTCGGGTTGTTGGAGGAATACTGTGAATGCATGTGCTTGCTCCGGCTAGTATCTCGGCGCTTATCTGCGATTATTCCCAAACCGGAGTGCTATAAATTTATCTACTCGTGCCATGACATTCTTACACATTATTATAAGGGTTACGAGGATTTTGAAAATTACACGAGCGACGAGTCAGACTACGAGGAGTTTTGCGCGGAAGAATACCAGAATACGCCGCAGGAATATAGGGTTTGTACGTACAGGCATGAACTATCTCACCATCACCACCTATGTGATGGAGATACTTTGTGGTACTCTCGCATCATTCGCGGTAGAGTTTGTCCTATGTTATTCTCGGCCGCTCGGGGTTTTCCGGGGCTGGTTAAGAAACATGAACTATCCAACAGGCAGACTGAACTATTTTGCAAATACTTCGACAAGCCTAGATATTATGCCAGAATGCTCACTCGGCCTGAACAGAAAGACATCATTGCTCGTCTCCGCGGAAAGAGTTCCTTGGAAAGATCCGCGCGTATTTGAAGCAGGCAATTTATTCTATCTTCCCCACGGATTGTCTTACTTTCCGCGAGTATAATATGTATTCTTGGCGGATCCGGTTGCTTAATTGTATGAACTGGATCAAACCAAAAAATCAGTTGTTCGTTACCGTGCTAGAAATAAGTGAGAATTGCGATTGCTCGATGGCTCCCGGTGACGTATGTAATTGCCCGGGCAGATATTATTGAAAATCCAGCAGAAAATTTAGATTTTGGTAGAGCTCCCCGCGCGGGAAATCTTGTTTTTTGTCTGTGGGTTTTCCACGCAGACTTGCTGAGAAGGACCAAATATGAAAAATTGATTCTCCCGGATATATAACTAGTAAATAATGGATCCTATTGCTATTCCATATAATCTGCTGGCCGCGTTAGTCGAGTATGGATTAAAAGATCATTCCAGGGCGAATCGCTTTACCGTCGCTGCAAAGATACTACTTGCTGATTCGGATTTGTATGTCCAGCTGTATTCTAACAAATGGAATATGTCCACACTGAATGAGTTTGCCCGCATGGCTGACCCAGAGAATCCTCAGTTCTTATCGGTCCTCGCGCGGCTACATAATTATGAGATATCTCAAGAGGTAATCATTGAGTCCGAGCGAGTAGTCCATGGCAAGACCAGCGAGAGTTCAGCTATATCTAGGGCTTACGCGAGAATATTGCGAGACGGCCGAGTTGCCCTCGCGGAGAGCACCTCCTGCCGACCTATTTCATTCATCATCGAGAATAGCGGTATGAATTTCTACTGGGCGGTGCAACACGATCTAGAGGAATCAGCTCTGGTCGTGGGAGAATCGCACACCGTCGTGGAAAAAATATGGAATGAGCTAGTAGCCAGATATGGTACCCATATGGGTGAATTGCTATGCGAGCTGGAAGCCAGCGCGGTAGAGAAATTGTTCGACTATGCGGTTGATTTACTATTACATATACACGCCTACAATATTCTTCGCTGGTATCTCCAGCAATTACTTCAGAGTTCCTGGCCGGAACAATACTATGGGTGTCTGGCGCGGCTAGTTCTACTGGCCAAGAATATATTCGAGCTCGACAGCGAGGATATTCTCAGCGAGACACTATCTATTGCTCCGGCCTGGTGGCGGCCCTACAGATATGAGCCGATATATGAGATGGTCTGCGATAAATTATCTCTCGGACAGAACCTGGCCTGGCTCGCTAACCCTAAATGTAGCCTCGAGAGCATAAAAAAGAACCAGAAAATTCTGGGCGTCCTCGCGGGTATTTTTCATGGTATGGCCGTGAAAAATACGGCGGCTAGCCGATCAGAAATGGGTTCTTGCTCTCCCGCCGGCCCGGCCATCATCCAATATCTTCTGAGGGACGCTTAAGGCTATCAGCTTGAGTGTAATCTCTATCAAGATTCTATTTTTTTGTAATTCCGAGTTGCCTGTGGAACTCACACAAAAAATAAGAGACTCAGGAATGAGAATGAAATTCTTCCCGCGATTTATGAAATTATAACCTTATAGCCTATATGGTGTTGTGGACCCGAGTAATAATGAATGAGCCTGCAGTTTCTACGGGCCAGCTCGTCCTCAAGTAATTTTGCATGCTCATCATCGAGATAAGATGTGCATTTCTCAAAGTCACGCCATAACTCTTCCGATATTAGCGATGGCCCGGCGATGAGTATATCGGCCATTCTTAATACGTGCTGATGTTTAGCCGGAAAGCTCCCATCCAAGGGGAATAATTCCCCAGGCAAACATTTTTTTAAATCCCCGTATGCCCAAATTCCAACTGGACATTTTCGTTGTCTGTTATAGATCAAATATTCATCTACTACCCACAGTTTAATCTGGGAGTGTAATCTTATTTTTTGTATCCCTGGGAGATCATTCACCACAAATTCCACGGGCGGGTTGAGCATATCCATGGCTCGCCGACACACCCGATAGATCATCCAGGTATAGTGATCTGGTGGTACCACCACACCATTATCAAATACGCGTCGACCCTCGGGCTGGTATTTTATGTACAAGCCTATGGCTAAATCACACATCCCGCGGAGAATACAATCCTGGGGCATATCACGGTATGTTGGGCTACCAGAAGAATATAAGTGGAGAGCCGGCGGTACCGGGGATGGGTAAAAGTGTACTAGTCCCGCTACAAGATGATCCTCGGTGACGCTCGGTGATTCGAGCATAAATTTGATAGGTGAGTCTACTTGGGTGAGAGCCTGAGCCGGCCATAAGCATAGAAGTTCTTTCCGCGCAGGCAGGACTCGCATATTGATAAATACCTTGTGGGCTACTTGGCATGTGAGCGCATACGCCATAGCAGCCGGGCCCAGGTATTCTGCCAGCACTTGGCTGAGGGCGTAGAGTTGCTTGCGACTAGGAATTTCTTGGAGTTGCATGGTCATGTGTTTGTTATGAGTTGACCTGTCGCGTTTCATTTTTTTCCTGTAGGAGTACGGCGAGAAATCATGGTCGTGGGGGTAAAAAATAATAGGTGTGTTCACTACGTTGTTGCGGATATGTTTGGTCGTAGCCTAAAATCTCACTGGCATTCTTCGTCGGAATCGACCTCGTCAGAATATGTGTCGCGGTTATCATATATAATATCCATCATGCTTTGCGTGTCGATGAGACCGTCGCGGTGTATCTCAAGCATTGCCTTCATCACAGGTTTATAACCACTCCTCACTAACCCCGAGATGTATAAGGGTATACTAGAGATCTCACGGGCATGCTCGCGGAATATTCCATGCAAGTATTGCCACGGAATAGCAAATACATGAATTTCTTTACCTGTTTTAATGTATTTACCTACTATCCGCGAGTAGGCCTGCGCGGATAGAATACTTTGAGGGTGAAGAGCCGCAAGCGACTCGGAACGATGGGACAACCAATAGATTAAGTCAAACCTAGGCATGACCTCCAAGATAAATTCCTCCAAGATAGATTCATTTGATACATGTTTGAACAATATCTCGGCCGAGCGATTAGCTACATAATTCTTGCTAGTTGCAGATATTATCGAGAGAGCGTTCATGGCCTGTATTTCTTCGGGTATGGCTGAACATAAGGTATTGTATTGTTCCAGGAACTCGTTGGCGGAATTATCAAGATTCTGACAATACTCAGCAAACAAGCGAGGTCTGGCGACTATTCCTTCATATAATTTTAAAGTATAGCTATTTGCAAGCTGTGCAGCGGTTTCTTCCGAGAAATATGTAGATATATATTCCTTATAGTCTAGTCTATTTTGCACCATAAACTCATAAATTGCATTCCGGGCGAAATAATCATATTTGGTGGCTCCCACCTTAGAGCCTATCAAATCTACAGCCGCCCAGAAATCTCCCGGGAACATACGGGCCGGAAATACAACATACATATGTAAGTCCTTAAGGAATTTTTTGGGGTGTTTCCTCAGAGCATGTCTCCACGTTTCAGTATAGTTATTGCCGTGTGGGAAAGAATATTCTATACAGTAGCAATCAATCAGCCCAAACCTACACCTGACTAGTGATGCTATGTATTGTTTGTATCCATCTATCACAAGACTATGGTTGCGGCCATGCCAGTAAATAGTTAGCTGCGAGACAGCTTGGTGTATTATATCAGGAATATCATGGTGTTGTATTTCGTTGGGCTTTCTGTTTGGGCTACCAAGTTTGGCCGGGAGTTCATTAATCAGACTGGACGCATATTTGTATATATCTCGTGGGCGAATAGAGGTCATTAGGCCTGATTTAGCTATGACCTGGCTCCAAGCGTGATTCACCTCTCGAAGGGATGCCCTGGCGCATTTATGTAATCGCGACAATAGACAATATGTAGTATAGTCGCTTACGCGCGGATCCTCGGCGAGTAGGCTAAGTATGTTCGAGTCAGACATCATTTACTTATACTGTTTGATCATGGACTATTTTCATTTTTTGGCCTTTCCGACACAAAAAATGAATCCAACATCATAAGTACAAAACACGCCATGGATGAAACTACTCAGTATATTCTAGGGGAAGCTATGATGAGCCTGGCCGGAATGGGAGTTTCACCAGACGCAAATAATGCCGGCCAGGATTTTGATACCGACTTGCAAGTTTCTCACGGTAAGGCCGCAATGACGTTATTATGTGTATCTAAGTCTATCCGCGCGGCGGCCAAGCAAGCATATCCCGGAGTATGGCCGGCCGGGTTGCCACTCAGGTCATTACCTGCTTGGTCAGACTCAGCTAAACTAAGATTAGGCTACGCGCAACAAATACATTATTTATCTCGGTATATGTACCAGCCCGAGGACATGTTTGCGTATCGCGTGCGACTGATCTATCCGCGGATAGGATCACATGCTTATATTATTGCTCATGTGCTAGCACACTATTACAAGATTCTACCTGGCGTATTAATGTTCGCAACCACGCATGAACAAATACACGATATGTTCGAGAGAATCCTAAGCGATAGCAAGAACACATGTCAAGCCGTTTTCCAAATCGCCCAGGACATTCCCGAGATAACTTTTACACTGAGAAACATCCCACGGGAACAAATGGTTCCTGGTTTATCCGTAGTAATGAGAGTATCTAACGAACAGCTGTCCTGGATAGAGTCTCTGAGTAATGGCGCTGTCATTGAGGTGATTACACATTGCGTACCTGTTTACGCTTGGTCACCCGAGTTCATTAGCGATTTACTTTCCCCGGAGTTTGAGAAATTACAATATGGTTTGTTCCAGTACCAAGATTATTTGCGAAAGGAACTAGTTGTCCAGCGCGGGAAACTCATTCGCGCCCATATTATCGATGTTGTAATCAACATCGATAATATCGATATATGCAATGAGATTCTATCCTTGTGGCATGGACACACTTTTACCAGACATGACTACGAACTCATACTTAAGTATGCTGAGAACGATGATCTGGATGATGTTGGCTTTTGGGCCTGCGATATTGCGGACGAGGTACTTCGTGATACTGCAAGGTAAGCCACGTCATACAGGTTATTCTTTTTTACCCGGGAGTATTGAGTTATGCTAAAAACCATTCATCTCACCCGCGGGATGAAACCGATCAGAATTACTGTGAATAATCTTTCAGGTTCGCATTTCTATGACGCTTGTCAAGAGGGTAAGAAAAATGAGAAGCTGAGAGCACAGATAAGGGATTATTATTGGTCACTACCCAACGATATGGATCGCAAGATGTATATGGCTGGAATGGTGAGAAAGATAAGATCTTATTTGACGAATGTTCTGGAGATTTCGTGGTTGAATGATCGCGAAGTAGCTCAGAACATGGCTGAAGGAATAATAGTATATGAGGCTGACGTTTGAGGAGTAGGAAAAGGAGAGATAAAAAAAGGTAAAAAATTATCTTTTTTTACCCTCGGGGAGGCGTTGTTGTGATATTTTTATTTTTTACCCGTGACAATACACGGGCAGGCTCACAAAAAATATAAACGAGTGACTCTCACCCTAGAACTCCAAGGTGATTAGAACAGGTGAGTGGTCTGAGCAGAATAGTGGCTTCGGCGTGGCTATTTTCTCGAGAGTCACTTGCTCGAAGTCCCATAGTATTTCCGCGGATGCGCGGGTCATATTAATCGTACAAGTATCTGCTCTGGCAGGGACGTGGTAGGCCCTATCAAGGTAAGAAGTCAACGGGGCGCCATGGATTTCTCGCATTACTATCAGGTATATTTCAAAGTATTCAGCCTGGGCTAGCTCTAGCGGAATCTCTCCAGCGGTAAAACGAGTAATGATTTCTTCTTGCTGGGCTCTGGCTGATCGGAATTCTTGGCGATTCCTAGATCATAAGGGAATCCCATGAATGTTGGCGCAGCATGGTCAAGAAGAGATTGCAATCCGTGTTCGCGTAGATTTACCTCTAGAGTCCTCGCGGCGCTGCAACGGAGCTCACAAAAAATGAAAGCTATTCACCACCGATAATAAAATGCAAGCTATATTGGTTCTGGATTTAGCTAGGGAGATTATGCGAGTAGCCAACAAAGCCACTCGCCGTACCTTAGCGCTATTGAATCACGATTACATGAAGCAATTTATGTATTTGCGAGAAGTGATTCATGGTTTCTGCGCGGCCACTTCTGAGGATTATGATTACAAGCTAATCGCAGACAAGATACTTGTTTTACGCGAGGTGAAGCAGCATCCTGTAAAAACCTGGGCGGAATATACCGAACTTACCGGCGAAACCCCAGCCGAATACTTGACACAATACGTGGAGGCCAAGTTACGCTGGATACCCAAAGACATCAAAGTATCGTTTGCGCGCCGAGATATAAAATACGATATTATGGTTGCGCGCTCAGGATATTTTACCGCGGGTATCGCTGTCAATTATTCCCGCAACATATCTGGTGAAATTGCTTGTTACTATTACGGGCATAGGTACTCGGCCCGCCTACAAATTGCCCGTTTGTGCGGAGGAACAGGGCAGATTTACATTCACCCGAAAGAAATAAAATACATGCGAAGAAGCCAGCGCATAACTCGCTGGGTACTAAAACACATCAGCCCCAAATACATATTTTCTTCGGTGGTTGTATACGGAAATCTTGACTATCTCAAAAAATTTATTGATCAATATATCGACCTGCAACAAGATGATGTCGCCCCATCAGAACTAAATAGGTATAGACCAGCTGGGTTAGTTCATGTATTTGTCACCAGCTCCGCGGAATACATAAAATATATTTACCAGACCATCCCAGAGATATGCGGGGAATTTGTAAGATTAGTTTGCTCGAATGATAGTAGCATGTTACATAAAGAATCGCTCAGCACAGATAGAATGAAGTACTTAGCTAGGTCATGCCCAGAAATATTTGACACACTAACTTATGGAGAGCGCTTACACTTTATGAGCGATCAGTATGGAATACACTATTATCTCGAACTACACCCCCGGGAGGTTGTCGCCAGGATGTTCATGGATATTATTTTCGCACTACCTGTAGTGACAATGGTGTTCATTTGTGACGAGATGATGAAAATATGTTCTGAATATCCTGCGGAACGCCTTACTGTGGATCAAATTATAACCCTTTCGAAATACTATATATACGTAGGACTAAAGTCTTTTGATATTACTAACCCGACTGCAATAAGCAATGCTCTATGTAGTTTGGCACATATGAAACATGTCGGAATATGCAATCATAAAGATTGGATTGAGCTACTGAAGACGGCATTGATTGACAAATCGATATCCATTTCACCAAAAGATAAGACCCACGTGGTAAAGATTGCTTATATTATGGATGATTTACAGTTACTGCTGAACATTATCAAAGATAAGCTAAAATACCCGCATTCAGTTAACAAGCAATATCTTACTAAGAACGGCAACATAGACCGGTGGCGCACGGAGAATAATCTGTAGGTTGGCCGATGGTCACTTATATTTTTTGTCTCAAGAATCTAGCGGGGTCAGGTCGGATATAAGTAATGTCCTGCAGTTCATCGAGCAACGAAGAAGATTACTCTGAGCTAGAAACTGTAGACATATCAGGGCTGATATCCTCCGGGCAAACAAAGAAACTAGCCAGGATATTTTGCACGTTGGCCGACAGTGACTATGATTATGAGATTGCCCCCGGGCTTACGGACGTGCCTTTGATCACGCGCTCAAGAGAAATATATGAAGAGTCTGTCGGAGATGCTGACCATTATGTATATCGCTGGGTTGACCCGTATCAAGTAATAGGTAGTTATTCCCGCGGGGAGATAACTCCAGAGCAGGTAAATGTATGTTTGTATTTCTTGAACCGGTGCGATTATGAGGCAGGAATCGCCGAAGTTATATATTTGACCGCGCGTCGTGAGCTAGTAGAGGCGTTACATAAGATAGAAGATATTCGCAGAGAACGTAGGGGCACCGGAGCACTGATGCCGGACAATTACACTTGGCTCCCCGAAGTCATGAGCAGCTCCGGGGAAATAATTGCCGAGAATATTTGTGGCGGAGATTACGAAGGATTGTCTATGGCCGTAGATTTTTCTGGCTTGTACGATCATGATACCTCGCTGGAGAGCAAGTTAGATTTGTTTTTATTCCTCGCGAGCTACCAGGATAAAATGGACTGCTTTATTGTCGACGAGATGTTCGAAGAGATAACTGGACTATCATGCGCATCGGACATTCCTTCGGACTACCCGCGCCTACAAGAAATATTAGCTGAACTAGCCTAGAATGTAGCCGTAGGTGTATCTCGCAATACACCAAAGACAAAAAATATTGCTCGACCGCGGCGGCCTGAATAATTTGTCTACGTGATTCTTGCGTAGTGGGGTCGAACATAGTTATATTTTTTATGGCGTCGGTAGTGCATTTGATTGTATTTTTTAATCTCTCGAGTTGTTGCAAAAAAATACAATCGTTTACCCGAGAATACCATCCCGCACCCAAAAAATATATTTGGTGGGTTTCTAGTAAATGTATTTATTGATAGTGTACTAGGTTGGCCTGGATTGCTCGTATCATGCCGAGCAGTTCTACAGATAGTGCATCGCGTTTATGACTTAGGTTTATGTTGGTTTGGTTGGTTCGGTATATTTCCCCGTGCAACAAAGAGATCTTGATTGTGACTCGGGATGGCAATTTGTATACTATTTCCCCGCGTATATTCTTGCTTGCTTGTTCTTTTTGGCGTATGTAATGACATTCAGCGATTACTTTGTGTACCCGGTGGCCGCTGATCTCTTTTAGTAGTTCTTCGAATCTGCAGGCGTCCCCAACAACTCTAGATAATACAAATGTTCTCTTGCCGTCTGGGTCTGGCTTGGAAAACATTATTCGGTTACTTGTATTTGGCCGCTCAGAACGCTCTGAGCGTACTCTTATTTTCAGGGGTTCTTTCACGGGAAGAAATTTTAATATGTCCCTGGGGCTGGCCTCATTTACCTCCGCATAAACTCGATTCCACGTCCATTCCGGCGGAAAATTATATATTTCCACGTAGTCCCCCTGAGAATATTGGCGCAAATAATACAAAGTTACGTATTGGATTATGAGACCATTCAACGCCGTGCATATAGAATTGTATTTTATCGACTTGGTCATTGACTCTTCGTGTTGTTTCTTTTGCTCCTCCATAATCCCATCAGGTAAGGCCCCAAATACTAATCGCAGCGTTTCTTCGCGGATCACATTGGCAATATCTTTTAGTATTGTGATATCGCACTGTTCCGCAGGAGAATCGGTAATATATGGAAATAACTTTGAAATGTGGCACTCCCTGCAGAACTCTTCCTTTATTTTTTCAAGGCTGTCCAATAGCGAACAGTAACTCATTGGCACACCTGAGTGGCACAGGAAATTTTCACACCGGCATGCGTTCACGCGCATGCACTGTAGTATCCAATATAGTGCCTCGCGATCAACCACGGAGCCAAAAGGATCGCCACAATACTGTTCTGTGTACGCTCTCATTTCACGAATACTTATGTTGCCAATGGACTTGCAAATTAGTTTGTCCCCAGTGGGTTCGTCTACGACACATCCGGTCAGCGGGTCCCAAGTGAGAGCCCCAATAGGTATATCATTTTTTGCCATGCGGAGCATTTTCAAATCAGCCCTGCTCTTCTCCAAGCAGACTTCTTCATATGTCTGTTGTTCACCGCGAGTGGCAGCGCGGTCGGGCCTGCGAAAATGCCCCGAGAGTTTTTCACTGGTGTAAAATTTGCGTTCGCCTGGAGTCTTCATAGGCAGTTCGGAAAGAGTACGCCTAATACCACTAAACTTTGTAGATCCACAATGATTCGCATATACTTCCATAACAGTGGGAATGAATATGCGAGCCACCTTTGTCGGATTGGCTGGATTACGGCGCAGCGCTCTTCCTATATTTTGCACGAGCGTAGTCTCCGTGCAGGTTGACTTATCATAAGAAAACAATATACTATCGCAACTGGGTAAGTCCACTCCTTCGTTGAGAGCCTGAACACAAACAATGATATGTGGGGTCTCATCAAGTTCGAACTGTCTTTTGATTTTGCGGCGCGCCTCGAATGACTTGATGCCATCCCCGCCCAGATATACATTCAATAATGTGTTTGCGTGTTGTATGACGATTCTGCTATCTGGTTTGGTCTCCGGAGTGAATGACAGCCCGCGCAAATCATTGATGATGTTAATGTATCGCTTAGCAATTCCCTGCTGCGGTGTAAAGATAATGCTCTTTTTGCACCCTGTCGCGCTAACCATATTCAGGAACCACCTAAGAATAATTACGTCCTCGTGAAGCTTTTGTTTTTTGTATATGTTATAATTGTCGCAACTCATGAATGTGACAGTGTAAGGGGAAACAACACTTCCGCCATCCGGAAGTATAGTCTGGAGCGCGTCCGCGTATGTGAACTCAAAATATATTTCCCCGTACATTGCCGTATTCGACATATCTAGCCTCGTGGAAAAAGGATCGTCTTCGCAATCGGATAGTTTTACATAGCGGGTGGGTGTGGCTGTAGCAAATACCACTTTGGCTTCCGAGTATCCCTCTAGGACAGCCATGCATTTCTGGGCCTGCATGGTCGTGTGACCGATGTGATGACTCTCATCAAATATAAACAGGTCCACCGGGCGCCCGTCCAAGAAATACTGTCGAATGGATTCCCCGTATTCTATTTCCGTGTTTTTCTCGGAAAGTCTGACCTTTTTATTTTTTCCGGCAAATGTATCATAAGTCGTCACTAGGAAAACTAGAGAGCCTCCGTCGTATTGTTCACTAGGGTTGAATCTTCGTACATTTATTCCTGGTGATACTGCGCCATCCGTACTAGAATATCTGTAGATTATGTTTGGTTCCTGGGATGCCTGGTGGTAGTCCTGTATATTTTCTATAATCTGGCCAATCAGCTCGAGTCTAGGAGTACAATAAACTATTACATGAGCTCCACGGGAATACGCCTCGAGCATTGACAGGTATAATGTAAATGATTTACCAGTACCGCAAAACATGCTAAGGATTCCTTTGGAGTATCCATAATTATAATAATACTCGGTAAATGCATCTACAGCGTCAATTTGGTACTGGCGTGCCCTCTTGGCTATTTGTTTCGTACTGGAGCTCATTTAACCGTAGAGATTACATATACTTAATTAGGACATGAAAAAACATGATGTATGTTTGATCACGAGGCAAAAAAAATATAGAACCCATTTCTCAGGGGATTTAGCTTATTGCTCGGCCGCGGCGATCTCTATAATTTGTCCGTATAACTTGGAAGATATTGGGTTGTCCCAGTATGATCTTAAATTTTTTAGAACGGCAGCATACACTTCGCCGGAGAACTTATACTTGGATACACGGGATAGATATTCTCTGGCTGTGAAGTCCTCGACAGATGACCAATCACATACGCTAGCTAGTGCGGACTCGAGTATTATCAAGGCTGCCTCCTGAGCATGATAATCAGTCAAATGCTCGGGAGTTATGACTTCGTAAACTCGCTGTAGTGATCTCAAAGGCAACTGCGCCCGGGATAGAAATTCATATAGATTACATAGATTTGTCTCAGTGTAATTTTTTCCTAGCTGCTGTTCTGCAAAGCAAACTAGTTTATCACGTTCACTTTCATACGAACCAAATAGATCTCTGGTATACGTGCAGATTATTTCGCGCGAAATGCGTAAAGTGCCATTGTCCGTTACACATGTGAATACGACTGGGACTTTTTTCGTGTATTTGGCAAAAACTTCACGCATGAAAGCATAAGAACGCGGATTAGTTACTGTTCCTTTGGATGCACTATCGAAATGCTCATTACATAATGCACGTATTTCTGGAATATTCTGGCCGAAGTTCTCATACATCAGATATATTTCTTGGGTTAGCCCGGGGAGATCCGACAAGTATTTTTTGAAGTAGTTACCGCGGGTGTTGCGAGGTAGGCTCATCCGTGCTTGTTCCGGGTAACACGAGAGATGATATCTAGCAGGACTGCCGCCAGACTGCCTGGCCGCAGCATCCCAGAAACTCTTTGAGGCTGCCCGTAATAAAATACACGCAGCTGCCAGCGCAGGCTGTTCGCGGGCAAGAACTGTAAATATTTCCCCTAGGGTATATTGTGTTGTTTGCATCAGCATGTTTTTAGATTTGTCAGCTGGCGACCATCAATTTTTTGCCCATTCTCCCGCGTAGGGTAAAAAATATGCGACGACTAAGCCTGACCTAAAACATAGCAAACATATCAGCTACACGCTGGAACTCCTGCGAGAGATAAAAAGAACACAAGCTACAGCTAGCCATTGGATCGTTTTCTCTCAGATGCTCGATGTTTGACCGCGTGAGCATGGCCATTATTCTAGCACGGGATATAGATTTCTCGCTAGGATCTACAAGTATGTCTTTTATTCCCTCGAGGTTGTTCATGATTTGTTCATAGTGCGCAGCATATTGAGTCTTATGTTTACAATCTTCACATAGCCAAGACATTCTCGGTGTTTGTATTGTCAATAGGCTCGGCGCGGCTATAAAATTAATACGGCCGCGCACCCATATGTATTTTTTATGGCTCTTCTCCGAGCATAGACAAAAAATGTATGATTGTGCTGCTTAGTCTGGTTGAAACATATCTAGTCTGGCCTTGACGTGATTCACCAGAAATGTTATCCTGGCGGACAGCCCTCGATGGAGTTTCCCGCCAAAGTAATCGTACAGGTCTACTAGGAGTAATTGCTGTATGTATCGCAAGTGCCGATATATGATTTCACAGCGGCCGCGTTCTTGCAACCTGGCATTTATATTATGTAGGTGACTACCGAACATAATAAAACCTTCTGTCTCTATGATGACAACCATATCTATTCGGTGTGCTATTGGGTATCTCCGCATAATAGTTGCTACAAGCATGAGATCCCGCGTGGCCTTATCTTCTATCTCCACAGTTGAATAATCTCGTAGATGCTCCGCGTTATATAGTGGGCAAGAGGATATGGTTTCGAATGAAAGTAGATGTACCTTATGTGAATGTTCGCCATCAAGCCAATACTCTCCAGCGAACAATCTAGCCAGATACTCACGTATGTTCTCGGCTATGTCCGGGATAATAACACTAAGTAAATACTCCCGGGATACTATGTAATGGAAAGCTATTGCGCGGTTAATGTCACTATTACGGCTATTAATCGAGTACATCGCTAGTTTACCAGGGTATATGTGTGTCTTTTATTTTTTGTACTTGAGGCCGGAGGCCTGCGCGGGTGCAAAAAATATATGCGGAGCTATTAATGTGCTTATAGCTAGCGCGCAATAGCACAATATAGCAAAGGAATGTATTTGTATGATTTATTCGTTGATGGTATACATGCAGATGATCTAGACGGTTACTATGATGCTGCTTCCCAGGCTACCCTAGAAGACTATAATGCATCATTGAAAAAACTATACGGCTCTATCAAACTAGAAATATCGCCATTCCGCGGGTCAAAAATATATGTAAAGCTATGTAAGTTTCTATCGCGTGACCCAGAAACTGGCCTTTCACTAAATCCAGTCAACCAAGATACAACTGACTTCAAATCGCAAGTGAATATAAATACAGCTGTGGTGGGCAAATACATATTACCTAAAGCAGCCATGCGAACCTCCATTATGTACTCGTGTATAATGCGCGCGGAGGAAGAAGATGTGACCAACGAAACAAAGATAGCACTCAGAGATTCATTGCGCGGGCTATCACCTAGGGATTTTGAACTTTTGGTGCGCATTTCCGCTTGCTTCATAGCGCCTACAGAAACATTAAGTGAGACTAAACAGATTTTTAACGAGATCTTGGCATTTACCCTCAAGTAGGCCACCGGGCTACGATACTATTTTATTTTTTTACCCGGCCGCAGGCAAGACCATAAAAAATGAAAACCTGCTGCGCAAACTAGTAAAAATGTACAAGATTACATCGCCAAGTATACTTGCGGCTGCCCCCGAGGAAATATGGAAGTTGATTGACAGCCACTTGAAGGCTTCGGTGGGCTCAGTTTGCTATCGCGGGAAGAATAGAAATAATAACTACGAGCCCCTCGAGAAATTCTATACTTTCTTAGGTGTGGCCGGTGTGCCGGAGAAGATAATATATAACTTCGACACCCAGTATAGTTTCCATGTAGAGAGCAAAAACATAGACGAGTACCCTAAAATTAATGACTGCCATTCCCCGGAATGGGTTCACATTGTGACACAAATAGCCTATCGTAGAGCCGTGTCCCCCGAAGGCATTAATAGCCTTGCGAGAGTTAGAATACCAAACATATAATGGGTGCAATCAAGGGTCTTCAGAAACATACCAGATACATGTTGCTTTCATTCAGGCATACGTTATAGAATCCCGCAGACTCCGGAAAGACCCGGAAATAACACTCACCGGTACAAATAAAATTGCATTAGCCGGGCTACCTTTGCTATTTCCGTGGTATGCTCTGTGGGTATATGCGACTATGCACAATGAAGAATCCGTAGTGCCAGTTATAGCGGATCTTGTGATTGCGGTAGGCAACAATGTGATGTCTTATGCTAGCGAAAAAGTACAGAGAGCCGTGATTAAATTCTCCAACGTGGACCCAGAAGTCAAAAATAAGAAATACAGATATATGCTATGTAGGCATGAAATTTACCGAACACAGTTGTACGATAATTTGAAACACTACCCTTGCCCGCGCAAAGAGGGGGTAAATTAAATTCTACCGCGAACAAAAAATGAGAACTTGTGCCGGTGGGTTCATACTTATTTTTTTGCCCGCGCGGGTCAATCCGTTATGACGAGCGGCGAGTAATAGTTGATCATTTTTTGTGTCAGTTCTATGGCTCGCGGGTGGGTCAGTGCCGGTAATATATTATCTACAAGCACACGTATATTGTTTGCAGTAGGAGCGTCGCTATAATGCAGTCGCCCCTCTATGGCCCTATGCATCATTCTATGTTCACCATCCGGATCCAAGTGCTTGAACAGCTTCTCCATTCCTGGGACATAGTCTTGACAAGTACGATATATTGAGTGTCGGCTAAAGCAGTAGAGGTGAGGCTCCCACCAATAAATATCCCTGGAAACCAGCGAGGCGTATGCGCAAATTACCGACGGGGCCCTCCCGGAAGAAACTCCCAGGATTAAGTCCAGAATGTAAAATCTTATTTCCGCGGGAAAGCCTTTGAAGCACCACCGCGTCAAACATATTTTATAGGCTAACCCGCTAGGCAGTTCACAGTGAAATCTCTGATTCTGCACAGTTATTCTAAATTCTCGGCGATTCAGTATGCGCTCGGACATTTTATATTTTCCCGCACTCGGCCATCAATTTTAGGAGGCCCGAAAAATATGAATTTGCCAGACCCAATAGTCTAACAACCCTCATTATGTCCGAAGATATTATTGCTTTATCACAGGTATTTGCTTATTCAGAGCTCCCACACATTATAATAGCGCTAGCTACTACTTGCAAGGCCTGGCAGTATATAAGCACCACAATATTCCCGCGGGGAATGGATAGTTTGCCTGTGCCGAGCTGTATATATTGGCCCGCAGATACATGTGAGAGATTCCTAGCAGCTAGAAGGCCCGGAGATCCTATTAACTACAGGACCGCTATGGACTACCTTTATTCAAGTGTAATGTCGGATACAATGGATAAATCTATCGAAGACTTACTAACGGATGCTTTGCTCGAGCTATACGAAGACCCGCTGGATGGCATATGGGATTTGGTAGGTCGTGCAAAAAGCAAAGATGAATGTTATTCTTTATCTAATATTTTAACGCGAGCAACCAAAATTACCTACCCGGTGCGAAAATATTGTGTAATGTTGCCTTCCGGAGTCGTAGACATTAGCACAATTTACATACCTGAATCGCGAAGGATCAACGGGTTCAGATATTCTGGCTTATTACCCGCAGACAGAATATGGTGTCGTTTTGAGCACCCAGATATGACAGCGGGTATGGTATTTCCTCCGTGGATTTTGGTAGATAAAATGAAAATAAACCTTCCTTATTTGAAGCTCCTGACGAAATCAGGAATGTCTGAAATTCAAAAGAACTTCCATGTATTGGAAAACATAAGGCACTTTATGCTGGCGTTTGTGTGCTCGATTGCTTACGGCCCGCTGCCTGAGGCGCTAGATAGTCTGGCTAATTGGTATCGCAACTACGTGAAAAAACATCATTTGACCTGCTTTAGGAATCCGCTAATCACCACGGTCACACTCAATGTCCTAGAGGAACAGAGCGAGCCCGTGCAAAAGGAAGCAGCCCGGATATTTCCTGCTTATTCTCCCGCGGATGAACACCCAAGATTATTTTAGATTATTCGTTCATACTCACAGACACAAGAATGAACGAACAACCTAGGTGCGCATATATTTTTTGCCCCGCCCCCACGACACAAAAAATATACGAGTTCTCTGTTGACTTACTCTCGGCCGAGTAAGTTCGGTACATATTTTAGTTCCTGTAGCTTTCTGCTAAATTTGGCTGTAATGTCATTGTATTGTTCTTGTAAATCTTCTCGGTATTGCTCTGGGATGCTGCTAATTATATTTTTTGCCTGCGCAATGAGACCCACAAATTCCCTCCGGTAGTGTTTGCCAATTAGTGCATCCATGTGATTATCAGGAGACTTAATAGCCATATTGATAAACCCATATTCTGCTTTCTTCCAGGTGTTTTCGTTTAACAATATAGTCTCTGCGCGGGAGAGCAGTTGCTCACACTGGAATATATTGTGACTATCTATGCTTAGCGAGGTTGTGACCTGGTTGGCGCAAAATTCCATAAGGTGTTACGATATATTCCAGCCCGTTTGAGTAAGTATAATTGATCACAGGTAGCCCAAAAAATGATTAACCCGCGCGGGTAAAGTTATAAAGATGCAAATGTCAGGCTCGGACAATTTACTTGTTAGTCTTGTGGAATGCCAGGATCTAAAAGAGTTCCTTAGGGATCATTTGATACCTTATTTGCCTAGTTGTGCTAGAGGTGTGCTTGGTGGTGTGTCGCGCGGGTGGTTTCATATTATTGTATCTAGCAGGTGCCGGGTCACAATAAATAGCCCAGTCAAGTTTGCCTGCTGGGTCTCCGAGCTGATGCAGGATCTCCCTGAGAGACCAATGTCAACTAGTTCCACTACGCCTGGAAAGTTATTTCCCGCAGAGTTACTAGCTCGCTACAATAGTCTGTTAGTGCACTATAACCTCAAGGATACTATTGACTACTTATCCGGAATGCGCGAGAAGATACTGTCTCGGCGTGGAATAATTCCATGTCGCTACAAGGAACCTTGGATCAAAGCCGACTACAATCTGCCCGCAAAAACATGGAGGCATTTACTAAGAAAACACCCTAGCGAGTTCGCGACAATCCCGCGGGCAGCCATATTCCCAGAACATATATCTAGCTCGGACTTCTACCAAGCGATGGAGCTACTTTACTCGGGCCAGGATATCCTTCCTTGTGAATTTTGCTCGGGCCAAGAGTCTCTATGTGATCATCAAATTGTGCATTTGGTATCCGAGGCCTGCGACCCAGGAATGATAGAACATGTATCTACTTATTTCTCGGAAGATGCCGCAGCCCAGATTATTTCTAGAAGTATTGTTGGATGCGAATGTCTCAGCATGTCTATACTTGCGCGGCCTAAATTACTTCGGGCGTTCCTCGAGATTAATAATGAAACTGCTGAAGAATACCTCGAGTCTATTGAAAATGTTCTCGATGATGAGCGCCGCCGGGGATACCCAGCGTCGGGGAAGTGTGTCTTGCAAATAGCAGATACATTATACGAGATTCTACAAGACCCAGACACAGATGAACTTACTCGGATAGTTATAGAAAATATGTGTAGCGACTCTGCTACGCTGGAAGTATTCTGTAACAAATATAACCCTCCCGCACACATAGCAGCCGGCCGAGGAATCCCAGATGATGTATTTGTTAAGTTGTTCTCGGGGCAATCTGGCAACTATGCGAGAATAAACATGTCCGATTATAACCATGGCGGCCTGAGGCAACTTATACTGATAGGAGGCAAGCTCGCTACACCATGGACTACTAGTGTGCCCGATGATCCTATTTCTTATATTGATACATGTATAAGCCTGTACGGTAATGGTGTTATTTCTCGGCATAACTTGTTAGGGTATATAGCCGTGTGCGCGTGCGACTCAAGCAACACAGACACATTTATTGGCTATTTGGAATCCGAGCATTCTCATAAATGATCTTAATTCCGCGAGCTTGACAATTATATTTTTTGTCCCTGTGGGTGAGCACAAAAAATTGATTACACCGCCCCATAGAATTATAAAATGTCAACCACCACCGTTGCTCAATTAGTGTCTGCCTTTACCGCGTATGTTACAAACGATGCCCCTGAGAACCAAACAGCATACTTGGACTTACTATCGCGAACATCTCCAGATATATTTCACGAGTTCAAAGTTACTTGGCTGTCTGGTTCTTACGATGGCCTACAGGAATCTAACACATATACCGGCGTTGCAAGAATGCTTAGACTATTGTGCTCGGCCCCAAAGATGAAATTCACCCGAGGAGCCGACGGGGAAATAATAGATACTCAGATTATTATCACCACGGCAGGCCACCAAGACATCATGCGAGAAATATTCTCAAGCTGGGCATTTCCTAGAGAATATCGTAAACTCGCTAAGGCGTTCGTGGCTAGTCTCGAGTATTCGGATTCATCCTCGGGCGAACCCGACAACGACTACTCCGAGGAAACTAATAGAATACCTGCTTTGTCCGAGATACAGAAGAACATCATAGCTCTGTATGTTTGCGTCAAGTATTTGGAATGTAATGGGGATATTCGCGGACTCGTACTTAGGAGACTAGCTTAGGCCAAGAGCCAGCATTTATATTTTTTACCCGCGGGTAAAAAAATGATTGGCTGGCCCAGGTATACTATAAATAACCCCCCAATGAATTTCTCTGAGTTCTTTAGCCTGCCAGTTTTCTCGGACATGTTTAAGCCTTACTTGAACAAGTACGACTATGCTTTGATCCGCGCGGCACTAGGTGAACAAGTAGACGTGGCCGATTTGCGTGAGGCTGCTTCACGTTATTCTACGCGCGGTCTTCTCGAGAAATACTTTACACCTAGCGAGATCCGGAGAAATATTTGGGATCCCAAAGTATTATTCCAAAGTCTGGACGACTACGAATGGCTGAAAAGTATTATAACTGTAGAGGATATATGCAACTTGATTTGCAATTATTCATGTCATGTCAGCGCGAACATGGAAGTTTTCGTCAAAATATTTGAGGACTTCCCAGAATTTATGAAAAAACTAATCACCGGAACTTTCAACAAGGGTGATGAAATGGACGATCAGAAAATCGAGTATATTATTTCCACATATCCCGGGGCACACATTGAGCAATTTATTGAAAATGCCCAGCTTCGCCATCGATACGCTACTGGTATCGATTGGTCGAGCGAGAGGACCAGGCGAGATCATTACGGGAAGGTAGAACTGTGTTACTGTTGGGATCATAATGTTAGTGTCTCTGATATTGAAATATTACACACGGATAGGCTTTATTCTGTGAATGACTTCGAAATATATTCCAGGGCGCTTCTGGAGAATTTACAAAGTATAGAAATGTATATTTCGCAGGTCCATGATAAGGCTCGAGCAATTCAGTTTGCCATCCAGAATTATCCAGACAAAGTCTCCAGAGAATACTGGGAGCTTGCAATATATGATGATCTAGATATTCTCGCGGCAAACACACATCTAGCAACGCCTATAAAAACTGTATCATACGTGGTGAACAGTGAGAAAGTATTTACTTTGGCTTATCGCTTGTATCCCGAGCAAGTTATGCGTCTCTTGCACCGCCAAAATAGATTGATCCCGCACATTTTTGATTGGCTGGTGAAGATAGGGGCTAGATGGGATATGAAGACTCGCGAGCTAACCATCGGATGTCGCATTAACGCTGTAGAACTTCCGAGCGCAGACATTCTACGTAAGTATTATTACTATAGTGATGCTAGCTCAGAGGCTGCTAGGGAGTTAGCCAGGCAATATCAAGGGATTAACTCGGACATAATAGAATATCTAGAGCTAGGGTTCCAAGAAAATATTGATTGGTTGCGAGAAGTGGCGACAACTAGCGAGAGCTCGCGGGAAAGGATCTATGCTCTGAGGAGATTGCTAGACATAGAACTAAGCTCCTAGTCGTAATTAAATCTTTACTGTTCCTATCCGCTGGCGACTTGTCACTTGTTTTTTTTGCCGCGCTTGCTCCTCGAGGAACACAAAAAATAATGCTTTGGAAAATCCGAACGGCTATTCGGATTTTTCTTACTTCTCACAGAAGCACTCGCCGAGGAACTGTTCTATCTTTCCGTAGTTGTACTTGGTATCCAGGCGATTCATCAAATCCTTAGGATCGTCGAGATTGTCTGCGCGAAATAGATTTTGTATTATTTGGTTGGCGTTGGATCTGCCTATAATGTCTGGATTTTCATAGCGCCTCATCTGAGTAAAGAACCTGGCTTGGCGAGCGCGAGTAAATTCCCGGGAGACTTCGGGGGTCGTATTTATTCAGATTAACATGGACGGCTCGCAGATAATCAAACTCCGCCCATTCATAACATTGGATACTCGCCTCTTCACCAGGCATGAATTTGTTATCACATTCGTATGTTCGAATCAAGTAAGACTCAGATAGCCAGCGAATATCTTCTTCTATCTTGGGGTGGGCACAGATGTAAGAGCTATAACCCAGCATGATGATTTTACAATGTTGAGCCGGCGAAATTTAGTTTTTGTATTCGTTTGATGGTCGGTCAGGGAAATCTGTTTGTTCAAACGAATACAAAAAATATATGAGTCGCGGCCTGTTTTACTTTTGAGCTTTCCTAGCACGTAGTTGGTCCCAATAGGCTATCATTTTGTTGGTAAGCCCGATGGCTTGCGGGTGAGTCAATACTTTATCACGCAGAGCCACAAGAATATCATATTTTTGCAAATAAAATTTAACATCAAATATCCGTGCACGCATCACTTTGGAACATAGCAAGCATAAACTGGCCGACCTATTTGCGAGTATAATTTCTTCCGATACAACTATGTTATTTTCTTCCAATGTATGCTGTTCTTGTATACTATTGAACATGTATATGTAAGGCTCCCACCAGTATATCTGTCCGGTTCTCACGGCCAAATATACTCCCAGAATACTATTGCCCGTTCCTGTAGAAGCACCAAGGTAGTGATCCATGATCACGTGCCTTATTTCCGCGGGAAATCCGGAGAAGAAATTGCATGAATCACATGCAATAACCCAGCAGACTAGCCATTCCCGGCATGGCATATTATATATGTACTGGCCCGCGATAGAATGAATAGAGTACGCGTTGCAACAATGTATTGTCTGGGCTTTACTTTCGTTTACCACTGTTTCGTCTGTTGTTTTATTCATATTGGTGTTTGACATTTTGGCGCCTAGCTCATCATTTTTTACCGGGGGAGGTGCTTGGTGAAAAACATACTCCTGGAGAAACCAAAAAAATGATACTGCCACAATCGAGTAACAAAATCATGTATGCTATCACCGCGCCGAGTATACTCGAGAAAGCCCCAGAGGATATGTGGGTATTAATTGGCTCTTATCTTGGGGCTAATTGCCAGCATATATGCTATCGCGGACATTACACTATGGAAAGCTATCTGGCTCCTAAGTATTTCTATAACTTCCTAGGCGTTGTAATCCCGCCAGTGAAAATCATTTACAATGGTAGCTCGGAATTTACATTTTGCGTTTACTGGAAAAGAATAGATTGTAGATTCAAACAATCTGGGGAATACTTGTGGACATACATTATTAGCCAGATCAGTTACCGGGAGCCAATAGTTTTAACCACTCCGGTAATAGCCAATACCACGGTAGTCTATCAGGTTTTCGTGGACTTTATACAGGTATATTTGTATGAGGCTAGACGGCGCGGTGAAGATATTAATAACCTTATTACTTTAGCCAATGGCCAACTGGAATTTCGCGGAGTCCCAGTGAAACTTTCTTGGCTGGCATTATGGATACACGCCGTAGTGTACGACGATACCACAGGCGTGAACATTATCGCGCGCAGAGTCATTGCGGCCAAGAAATATTACGTATATGCGAGCTATCATTTGTTACTATATGCGTACAAATCTGCAAAATCATATATCCTCTATCGCGAGGAACAAGATCTCGAAATGTCGACCCGCCATCATAAGCGAGCTCAACTTTACAAAGGGTTGCCAATGTACCCAGAATAATAACGCAAACGCGAGCAATGTTATTTTTTGCTTATAGTCTCCGGGAAAGCGTGGCGTGAAAAAATGATTTGCAACCTGCTCACGAGCAATAAAACAATGTCTATTATCTGCGAACTAGCCAACAAACCTAACAAAAATATTAACTCGCACTTACTCGAGAAATTCTGGCTGGCTCGCTCAGGATTACATGAATATCTAGACTCGGATTCCTCTGGTGAAATAATGTCGTTGTTGGCGCTGTGGTCATCGCAGGTATACATGTTCGGCGATGAGTTTATTGTTGCCGCGCGGGAGTCCAAGCGAGTCCCTGATTTTAAGCGATATCCGTGGATCGCACACGTATATGTATTCTCCCCGAGATACTATGGGCTGGACGAACACGCTGAACCTGGAAGGGCTCCATGTTGCGAACTACCACCCGAGTACATGAAGTACAGTTGTTATAATCGCGTATATGAAACACTATGGTTTCCCATGGTTTTACAAAAGGACACTGGCGACTACGATAATAGAATCTCTGCGGACGAACTCATTTACACGATCATATCTGATTGGCCTGATAGCTGCGCTAGGCAAAAAAGTTATTCTCTTTATTCCCGCGAAGCAATCCTAGACGGAATATTTATATGGTTTAGCCATGGTGACTATCCCGTGCATGAAGTTCTGGCTTGGAGATATAATCAAGTACACCGTGAACTACAAGAGTATTTGCGCGGGCAAGATTAAACCAAGGCGATGGACAAGTTTTATTTTTTGCGCTCACTAGGGCTATTTAATTGTATCCGCGCGAGCACACAAAAAATATAGGAATTGCTTCGCTTCTATCACTTCAATAACTCAGCCAAGACTTCCCGGGATTTTTCAACCGAGTGCATCCGAAACACTGCTTGTTCCAAAACTAACAAGTCATAATCCCGCGGAGAGAAACTGTCGACCAGGGATTTTAGTTTTCGTTTGTACTCCTGGGCAGTTTTATGGTCAGCCAAGCCATCCCGGGATAAAAGGTCATGCTTTTCATATTCCTCTAGAATATGTACTGCCGCCAATATCGTTTCAGGATAAGTCAGGTTATTAAAAATCCATCTGACGATCTCATTGCGAGACAATCTTGTATCCCTAAAACCTAAGAGATCAAACCTGGTGTGTAAATATGGGTTATATGGTTCGTCGATGATTTTATGGCCTTCACGGATTAATTGGGCCACAGTGTTCTTGTATATGTTTGTCTGGCGTAGCCAATCGCTGTCCACACCCCATTCCACCCAATCGGATCTGGCCGCTATTACTTCTTCCGGGTTGGCGCGGGACAGCACGTTATAGAATGTCTCCATGGGGATTTCCCCGCGGATAGCCTCAGTGAATAGTTCTGCTAGGGTTTGCATTTTATCATGTAGTGCGCGTAAGAATCAAATTTTTTATACATTGGCACTCCTCGCGGAAGCAGTGTATAAAAAATGATTCACACCTGACCAAGGGTGAAAAAACTAATGACTGCCAACCTGGAAGATTTTCTGCGCGTGGATACTTACGAGTCGGACCAGGTTCAGCCTCTCCGTGTGTCCGAGCGCGCCTGGCTGGTATTACAGGCCTTAGATTGTGACTTTGATAATGACTCGCAATCAACGTCACATAATACATATCTTGTCACGGATGTTCGCTCAAGGATACTCTGGGGGTTCTTAGAGTTGTTAGTGGTTAAAAACAAAACTGCTGCAACCCGGCTATGCACAATGATTACTGGGTCCAATATGTATTTTGAGCCGTATGTGTATTGCTCGGAAGCCGCTGTTTTATGTATCGGACACAAGGAAAGAATGCTCAGCCGTCTTATACTGAAAGGTCTAAAAAGTGTAAGTTTATTAACATTTGGCGCGCACACACTTATTCAGGATCTCGATAATGTACTTATGTATCTGTCCTTGATACACTACAATGAAAACATTTGCTCGTGCGTGGCGGGTTGTTTAGTTAAGCAGGATGTTACAGTGCTAAGAAATTTACTTCCAGGTATTGAACATCCTTGGGTTCGCCAGCGAGTCCCCGAGGTCATCGCGGAAATAGAAAAGTTAATTACTTCGGGGGCTCAAAAGTAATCTGATCATTACCAAGCGGGCCTGTTATTTTTTACATCCTCTCAGCCCTTGAGCCTATCAATGAAAAAATCTCTGAGCTAATCACTTGCCGTAATAAATTAGCACCCCCGCTCGAATACCCTAGAAATCTCACGAGCACATAGCACTATTTAGCGTAGAGACAGTACCTGTAAAAAATTGGATGTGATAGGCCATATAGTTATACAAACCTCGATTATCATGCAATCAACTCAACTCCTTGAAACCATTCTATCCCGCGATGAAACCTTGAAACAAAAGATCACCGCGATACAAATGGAAACAATAATCAATCACGCCAAGCCCGAGGAAATAGAAGAGTTAATTACTTCGGGTAGCTTGAGCGTATACCAAGCGTTTAAATTATATCGTAGTGGAGCATATTCGTCTGTAGACACTTTATTGGAATGCGGGAAACCTTGTGAGCCAGCGGAACTCCAACAACTAATGGCTTTTACCGACCTGTATCTCATTGAAATAGCAGGAAACCCAAAATGTTGGAGGCTAGTAGATCATGTGACAAATCTCAATCTTTTCGATGGAGCTAGCCTCGCATTCGGATTATTGAACACGATCACCACTTTCCCAAGTGACATCAAAAAGAAAGTAATCGATGCTGCGCTGGATACCATAATAGATAATGATTCCGGCAACATTCGAGTAGCGCACCCGATTCTATATGATCAACCAGGTACAAAGAGACCACTTCTGGAACTTTGTGATCGCGAGCAAACTTATAAATTCCTGAGAAACATATCTATGTTTGGTTGTATTGATCACATGGATTTAGAACTGGTAGCCAATAAGCTAGAGATAACCCGCGCATAAATCCGGGGACTCAAGCCGAGTAACTTATATTTTTTGTGCTCGTGGGGAGGGCAAAAAATATAAACACTCATCTCCGCGCGGGAAAGTAGACTATGGATTGGTATCGTCTTGATTCCGTGTATATCGCGAATACACTTGGCTGATGGTCTCCAGATTATTATTATTATCTGTGTTAGGCTCGCGCCAAACAGGAGGTGGTGAATATGTTATTATCTGCCTGGTATGCTCTGGGATTTCTATGCGGGCCCGGCGTCTCTGGTTTTCCTCGAGGCTAGATGGTTTGGCAGCTCGTTTCATTATTTAGGTTTTAACAAGTATGGCTGCGCGGAATCAATATTTTCTACTACGCGCGCAAAAAAATTGAAAGAAGCGCGGCCAACCATATCATACACGCTTTATTATGTCTGAGTCTATTGAATGTATCGAGTCAAAGGAATTACCCAGTTTGACCAGCGAGAATATTTACACGATATCCCCTGAGGTTATTTGTAAGGTGTTCAAGGAGGCCAAATGCGAACCTAGCGACCCAGTGGTCAATAGATTCTACTTTGCATTCAAGTACAATGAGACCCCGATGGAGTCTATCAGGGATCAGGCACTAATGATTAAACTATGGATCGCTAGCTACAATGCAATTCGCACGGTGCAGGCTTTGGCCGAATACGCTAAAAATTCCGTAGAAATATGTAAGCTTCTCGGTACGCGGGAGCTCGAATATATTGTTAAGCTAGACGCAGCCAAGGCCAACTTCTTAGCCCCAGCAATTATGTACACCCACGGGCTAATCTGCAAGTCCATCCCGGATGCAAACATAACCCCAGGGGCAATAGTGTCTGCGGTGTATCATGCACCCACGCAAATACTGTCAAGCATGTTGGCCCGCATGCCCAGGGAAACCCGTAGCAACCGAGCAGTCCTACGGGTATTAATGAAGGCCGCAGTGTCTTACCGCGGATTGGATTTACTAAAACTCATCAATGAGAACCGCCTGTATTCGGATCATTTATTGCAACTAGCCGCTCAGTCTGAAAGCATATGTGTTGAATCCATCGAGTACATCCTGTATGAGATCGGCTATGATACGAAAATAGATTATTTCGTCGGCGAGGCCGAGAGAGCATCCAATACGCACGTCCTAGACATTCTCAAAGTCTACAAATCACCCATGTAGAGAAGAAAGCCTTCGCGATTATATTTTTTGGACCCTCCGTGCTTTTTCTAACGATGTGTCGTTGGAGAATAAAAACTGATTTCCCGCGCGGGAAAGGGGCAAAAAATATATCTGAACGATGATGTCGCTGATATCCACATTGATGTCTCGTGGGTCTCGCTTGATGTCGACCTTATACGGTGATGAATCCTTGTCAATTACTGTCATACCCGAGGAAATTATTGATGAAATATTAGATTTGTTTGACCCTCGAGTAAGATTTGTATTTCGCGGGGTGTCCAAGAAGTACGCGGCTAAATACAAACCACCCGAAAAGGGCGGATGCGAACACGCCCAGAATATTGCACTTGCTATAGAATCCTCGTGGAACTTGGATGCCTCGCTGGATTGGTGTTCTAGAAATAACTGTATTCGCGCGCAAGTATACTTATTACGACGTGCCTGGACAGCCCGATCTAGCGCAAGAATAACTAGAATAATCCGCAGTTTCAAGGACAATATCGGATGGGAGTACCATATACATATTTCGGACAGCCAATTTCTCGCGGATTACATTCTTGAGAACATTCATAAACTCCCTAAGGCCCAGCGGGAATGTTTATTCGTGGAGGCGATCCGACATGGCCTGATAGATTCCGTTCGGTATATGATTTCCAGCGGGTATATCCGGGATGGGCCGCCGTTGGGTTTGATCATTGAGTCAAAAAATATAGAAATGATGGCCGCGGTGCAGCCGCTATGGGACTCCTATTCTGTGGAACATATAAACGGCCTACTAGCTAGTACTACTAGTATCTGTCGAGCTGACCCCAAGACTCGCGCGATGTTTATTGATTACATGGTCTCCGAGGGATACTTGGATGTGTATTCTATCCGCGGCCGCCCCAAGAAAACCTATTGGGAAACGCTCAGGGAAAACAATCCCAGGACTATCACCAAACTAATCCGTCTAGGCTATGAAGACCCAAAAGCCACTAGTAAATACCAAGGATGAAGGATCGAGTAAGTCCGGGACACGGTTGAGAACATTAGGCTTATTTTTTACTTCCGCCCCAGGATTCCAAATTTCGTGCGAGAAATATAAAAATACACAGAGCCCAATAGACAATCAAACACATACCTGGGAGATGTCATCTCGGAGATATTTGATAAGTTTAACCCGTGGGTAAGATTTATATTCCGCTAGCATATCTGATACCGAGCCTAATGTGGGGGTAGAACATATTATTTCTCTTTCCGTTGATTGAACACGTAGAGACTCTAGCAAAATAGTTATCTTTTTTGTTGTCCTTGGATACCCCGCGCAAAAATTGATAACTGCCTCTCGATTAACTTCATACCTACTATGTTCACTATACAAGACCTGCATCCAGAGATAATTGTCGAGATAGCCAATAAATTTCCTGAGCCCGTGCGCTCATTTTTGTGGATAAACCGGGCATTTCGAGATATTCTTGGCTCGGCCCGCCCGAGGGATAAAACCTACACAGATGCTGAGCGGGCAACTGGCTTATACTTTGGCTGGGACGCTGAGCTAGCCTTGAGGATATTCTCACAACACGGAGACTTAGAAACGGCCCTATCCGGTATACTAAGCGGGATATTTGATCGACGAGACGCGACCGAGTTTGCCCGCGTGGCTATCCTGGTAGAGTCCAAAATTGCTCGTGTTAGCATGATCAACCATATCCCCACTCCTTGGTGCCGCTACGTAGAAATGTTAGAAAATTCACAAACCCCCAGAGGTGTGGCTGATTTATTCATGCTTGAAATTACTAAGCTTCGCGGAAAATTTGTGTTGAATCAGATATTTATGGCTTTGATTACTAACAAAAACAGGACTGTACAACACATGTTGGAACGCCCACGCGAATGTGTAGAGTTTATTACCATCATAGATGGTAACAGAACATCTGTCAGTATGGGAGAAAATACTATTCATAATTTCAATAATATCACGTCTCTGGTAATATGGTATGTTCGAAGTACTATTGTGGACTCGGAAATACTTGATATGTTAGTAAAAAAACTGGGCCAGCCCGAGGACTATGTCAGAACTGAGATTTATTTGTATATACCCGAGGGACTCTATAAAGTAATGCGTGAACTCTCGCAAACCAGCCACGAGATTACATATTACCGACAACACACCATGCGGGAAATAGCCGAGAACATATTCAAGCTGGTCTCTTCCGGGGTCATTTCATCAAAGGATATAACACCTGGCTGGACACATCCTAACGATCCCGCAACCAGCCAGTGGGATGTTGTCTTCGGCCACATGGTCAAACTCGGATGGGTGGACTGAAAATCATTCCCTTGATGAGGAGATTCTATTTTTTATGTTCGGCCATGATGTGGCGGGCACGCAAAAAATAAACGAGCATGTTCACATGATCTGGACATAGTATATTCGCGGTCACGCACATATATAGGATATATTTTAGCACGGCCATGTTAAGATAGTTTCGCCTGACCGTGCGGATTATTCTTATTAATTGATACACTCTTGTGCCGGTGCAAGTAAACATTTCATAAAATCAGTGACTAGCCAGAGATAATCCTTGGCTAGAATGTCTCATTATACAACCCATAGAGTCCTCATCGAGATCACAGATTTCTATCAATGCTAGTTTTTACATTCTGTGCGGCAGATCATTAATTTTATTTTTTCCTTATTGTGGTGGTGCGATGTTCTCAATAGCATAAACACAGCAAACAAAAAACTGAATTATGCTTGAACAAAGGCAAAAAACATATGGAGGACTCATCGACAATCGAACCCTTGCCTGAGGAAATGATCTTTGAGATATTTGATAAGTTTGATCTGCGGGTGAGATTTGTATTCCGCGAAGTATCCAAGAAGTACGCGCGGACCTATCCGATACCACGCCGGCCATTAACTCCTCAGGATTCTTATGATTTGTTGCAATGTATATGTTCATTCTGGGGGCCCGAAGCCGCACTACATTATAGTTGAACATATACAGGTGGCTCGGATGTTATTATTTTACAATACGCTTGGAAACACCGGGACTCAGCAGCACTGACAAAAATATTCCGACATACCATACGGGGGCTCGGCAGTATCAAGTATCAATCACAAGTGGATTTTGAATACGCTGGCACATACATATTGGAAAATATTCATTTGGTTTTCCAAGATGATCAGCACACGATGTTCCGCATGGCTATTTGTTGGAACCTAGTTGACACGGTAAAGGTGTTGGTATCGCGCGGGATAATACCAAAGCAAGAGATAACACGCATGTGTTGGTACCAGCGTGTCTCTAGGGCCCGCAACCCTCCAGAAGTATACTATGATATACTCGCTAGGCATTTGGTGCGACCAGGCTGGACCGACTAGATGGGTCTCACTTTTTTTACCCGCGCGACCAAGCCAGATATCAACTTGTAGTCTACGTGATCTGTTTATGAATTTCTTTTGAGCCCCGACGGCCTGAGATTTACTGGGACTGGGTTGCCTACGCGTAAATAGAATTTTACATGTTTTTACGCAGGTCATAAAAAATGAAAACGCCCTCCAAGGATTGTCAAACCGAGACACATATGGAATCTCCCGGACTACTAATCCCTTATGAACTATTATTTATGGAAGTCGCCAAGCGCGCTAGTACCGTAGGGCGTAGAATGTTAGCTAGTACATGTTGGACCGGCCTGAATATGGTCACTTCCACGCGGATAAAAATCTGTAGAGTGCGAGATACATGCTACAAGTTGCTAGCGGAACAGGTAAGTATATTTCTAGCCGACCCGGCCAATGAATCCATAGACATACCTTGGGATTCGCTTATTGATAATATACCCCGGGACTTACACGGTATCGTAATATTATGTGTCATAGCAAAAACAAATATGTCTATTGCGCGCTGTCATACAGTACTACCGGGGTGTAATCTCGACTCGATCCGTAATTGTAATACTGGAGACTACTATTACACTAAGTTCTTCAAGATATGCTTTGCCCGGAATAGGTGATGCTTTTGAACTGTGTTAATATCCGCGACACATGGATGCCAGAGATTGCTCGCGTACACGGCCACACGGAATTAGCAGATAGTTACGCGATACGTGCAATTATGAGTAACGACTGGGAAAGAAGGGTGCACACGTATGACTTATACTACATGTGGGAGCGCGGCCTAGCAGACCAAGTGAAATACAACCCGGAGCAAGTGTGTGACGTATACGATTATTCGTTAAAAATAGATTCTCCAGAGTTCTACCTGGATGTAATTGGTGATGACGGCGTTCTGTACTATCAGTTACTACGCAACGGCGACTTAGAATACGCGGTGCGGTTAGGTCGCAAAAACATGGTAACTTGGGCGCTAAAGGAATACCCAACGGAGGCATCAAAGAAAATACGCAGGACTATCGCAGCTATGCCAGCCGAGAATAGGCCTCCCGCGGAATTATATGCGCTAGTGGCTGACACTAGAGATAATACGAGTTCCAGCGATGATCGTGGATGGTGAGGGTTATGGCGGCGCAGGCTCTCATATTTTTTGTCATTTGGTCTGGGAAAAATCCGCAGGTTTTCAAGATCTTACACGAGGTGATGAAAAGCGGCACAAAAATTGATTCTTTGGAGCCACCATGAATAAAATATTAGCCTGGATGGACTTCAAGACATTCTTTATTGACAACGCCAGTATTACCCGGGATCTATTCCGCGATTACTTTAGCAAACATGCTTGGACTATTATTCATCTGGCGGTCGGCCAGAAAGTTGACACGTACTCGGTGGTCAAGGCGGCACATCATTATAACTGGCCGGATATTATCGCGGATCTAGCCCCTGGTTTGAAACATGTCCAAGCCGAGGCTCAACATACGCCTAAAATAATGTTGGCGTTTGCTCTCGAGGAAAATCTAGAATGGGTACGCGGATGGATGACCTGCACTTATGTGCATCTTGATTGGTGTCCTATCCCGCAATACTATTACATTATTGCACCTAAGATATTCGCTTGGATGCTCCAGGAATTTCCGCATACGATGATTCATCTAATAGGAACCAGGGATCTAGGGATGTCGCTGGAGCAAATTAATGTATTTATTGAGAACCACCCGGGGAAAGTTATTCACCAGTTCATATCTGACGGGCCCGCACGACACAAGTACGCCTCTGGTTTTAGTCAGGAAACTCTTAATACAAATGATATGCGGGCTTGTCACCTAGGCAAACTAGAGCTGAATTATTTCCGCCAACCAATACTTTACCGCGAATATCAGCATGTCCATATATATGAAACAGAAGACTGCGAGGTGCAGTTCCAACTGCAAATCAACTTACGTGCAACCAATCTTATGCCAGACTTAGATCTGTCTCGTGCAGCCGGGCTCTCGCCAACTCTTACCCACGCAGAAAATTATTGGCTAACACGGTTAGTGCAAAATATAATAGAAGAATCTGGGACTCGGAGGGCTGTTGATTATTTTGCCCGTGTATACCCAGTCCTAGTCCGCGAAGGGTATTGGGAGATGATGAAAAACGAAAAAATGGCTGAATATTTAGCGGCGCATTCAACTCTCGCGCCCCCGCCGACCAGGGAGATAATTACGTACTCGGAAAGTATATTCCGAGTAGCCTATGAACAATACCCGGCAGAGACTATAGATTTCCTCCTTGAAAGCCCTTTAGACAATCTAACCCGGTTATTATCTGTTGGGGTTAGATGGGATATGCGCTCAGACGAACTTTCCCGCGCGACCTGGCTAAATGATGCCGAAGAAGTCCGGCAATACTATTACTATGATGAGGTTAGCGCGGCAAAAGCCCGGAAGATGGCCTGCGTAGCTAGTATTGCCGCGTGCACACTCAAAGACTTTCTAGAATTAGGATTCCTGGTGAACAAACCCTGGCTAACACATGTTATTGCGCGTGGTCATCCCGGGAAAGATCTCATCATGGCTCTAGAGATGATGCTTGAGATAACCCGGAGGGAACTAGCCGAATCACAATGAGAATGTGTTTGCCGCTCTTATTTTATTTTTTGCACTCGCCTGTGCGTTAGCCAAATGCCCAAACATAATCCCTCTTACCCGCGAAAAAGATAATCAATAGACGATGCCTAGCTTATATTTTTTGCGCATTTGTCGATGTAAAAAATTGAATATGGCCAAACATGAAGTATAAAAAGTCATGGAATACATTAAGGACCTAACAAGTACATTGAAAGCAACTGGGCTTAGGGCGCCCAGAGAGCTATCATTTGATAGAATATTGGATCTATTAGAATGGCTCGCTGGAGCAGACGGTCAACCACTAAGCGAATCGAAATCTCATCGGAGCTTGCTAAAATCTAGGCGGGTTGACGATCTCGTTCAGAGACCTGTTGGAATGCATAAGGACCACAAAGCCCCAGGAGATATCATGTGGTAAATCGCGCGGGAGGCAAGCAATCATATTCATATTTTTTACGAACCTATGTGCGGGACGCGCGAGATGTACAAAAAAATAAGTGTGGTGGTTTGCCTGGTTTATATTTCCCCGGGGAATAATGGCTCCAGATTATATTTTTGTATAATCTCTGGAGTGAATACTAGCCCGCGCTCGCCAGCGGCCGCTAGCATTCCTTGCCTTATCCCGGGAAGTCTATAAGTTCTGAATGTCTGGCATCTCGAGTTGGCCGTGATGGCTAGCTTGATACTATTTATAACCTGGGTCTGGTCTCGGGCTGGCTCTGCAATGGCATCAGCAATCCTGTTAGCTATTCTGGCTCCGGTGGCTTCAGGGGATTTGTCCATAGTTTATTACGCTGTGAAGTTAAGCTGCGCGGAATCATTTTTTACACCTGACACACAAAAAATATGTGGCTGTTTACTCGCGGCCAACAAATACACCCCGAGTATAGTATTCTATTTGTCCGTTCGAGTAAATGACTGCGGGCTGGCCGTTGTCTCGATCAAGTAGGCCATTGCGTAAATAAGCTACTGTTCCATCGGCCCACTGGAAGGCCGGCTTGTCTTCGATACAATGAGGAACTCCATCGACAGCGCGGACAAACACAGGATAGACCAGCCTGTGCATTTCGTAGCGGCTAGTAAATTGCAATATCTCCGCGAAAGCCTCCAACGTGTATTCACTAGCTGGCCGGCAAGTCTTGGTATCGTCTTGCCATACTCCTTGAGTGTAGCGGTGCTTGGCGGTTTTCGAATATATGGCCGCGCCGACTTGTTGGCTATTTTCTAGGAGCCCGTGTGAGTACCAGTGTAGTGATTCTATAGCCCCGTAAGGATGCATAGCGCCAGTAAGTAACACCGGGACCCAATCAGGGACTTTGTCGGAATCGCGGTTCGAGTTATAAGTGACGATGGCTGGCTGCTCGGGGTTTTGCCTATGTATATACCCGAAGTCCATCCATACATCTACACCAGGCACACTTATTGCAGGCTCGTCGGCGGCCGAGTTCAAATATCTATGCTTGGTCGTATTCTCATATCTGTATATTCCATGCGCTGGGAGATCGGTCAGCCCACATATATATTTCAGACATTCCCGCTTAGGCTTCGATAGTGGAAATGTAAACCTATTCGGGGCCTGACCGCTAGGACGCAAGAATATATTATTGAGACCAAACAGGCCTTGCGAGTTCCTCGAAAACAATCTGAATGGTTGCATTAGTTTTTGAACTTTTGTAGCCGGGCGTTTCAATTTTTTGCCCACCCGCGCGGATAGATCAAGAACCCCCTAGCGGGGTAAAAAATATAAACCCGCGCGGCTCGAGGACTGTTCACCCCAAGTATGGTGTGCTTTGCCTCAAAGTAATACCTGATTGTGTGAGGATAGATATGTCTTCAGTCCAATCTATTTTATTTTTCTCAACCCATGCAACATGGGCTTCGCGCATATGCTTGGTTGTTTCTTCCGCGGTCAGGCCTAAAATATTCGCAAGATGTATTTCCGCGATATTATCTTTGCCTAAGAATCCGGCTTGGCCGATCTGAGTAGCGAGTTTACATTTATAACACATAGCCATGAACCTCTCCAGCTTTCTTATTCTGGTGTGCGGGTCATATGACCAACGATCATGTACTTCCAAATACGGCGAATTGATAATATTACAGACTTGCGTATATTGTTTACCACATGCTTCGCATGTATTATTGGCGCGACTGCATACTTTCCAATAAAGCTTAATCCAATCTATTTGCGACATTCTGATACGAATACTATCAAACCAGAATTTTCTAGGGATAAGGTCCACGTAAAGTTTGTTCTCGCCGAAGTTACGATCCTCGCCGACAAAATCCAGGCCTACACATTCTTCGGGAAAATTAATAGCTGGTATTTCCTTGAATCTGTCGAGCAATGTTTGTGAATACTGCCCGCCCGCACATGGCGCGAACCATAATTTTATTACTGGATTCCATTTGGCTCCGAGTTTTTTGGCTTCGTCTTTGTCAGAATAAGGGACAATAATGTATTTTTTGAACATCGTGGTTATATGGTGTATTTTGCATTGTAGGTTCAATAACAAACCGCATCCAGATAATCTAGTTCCCGCCTGCGCCAAGCACAAAAAATGTAAACTTTTGCCCGGACAGTTTATAGCTCACAGATAATATCAATAGCTCGACTGAATCGTTTCTTATCCGCGGGACTGAAATATTCTGCAGCGTCGGCTTCGATCAAATAGTGCATTCGGCTTTTATTACAGATTGACATATTTCGGAATAACTTAGCTACTTCGAGGGCTAAATGTGCGTGATTATGGTCATGGGATTCTAGCATTTTCTTCAACTTGCTGGCTTTTTGCTCGTATGGTATTTCCCGCGAGTAGATATCCCGCAGTAGAAATCTCAAGCTGAACTCTTCGCCGCACAGGGGAATGCCTGGAATATGTACTTGGCTTTCTAGTTCCGCGTAAAATCTCTGAATCTTTCTATGTTTATTCTCGATGGCTGTTCTCAAGATTGTCAAATGATTCCGCGGGGAGATATACGAGAAATTATCTTTGATAAGTTGCAACTTGTTTTCTTCGGAGTAATTCCAGCATCGCCAATCCAAGAGAAAGCCGAAGAAATTAACTCGGCGCTCACCAGCAAACCTATGTCTGACTAGCATAGATAGTAAATCATGCTCGGCATGCTCAATACATAGCATTGCTAAGTGCCAGCATGGCTGCACACTTTTACAGCGGAGAGCATACTTGGTGGCGGCCAGGCGATCCCAATGATAAAACAAGTCAGTAGTCACAACACTAGTATCTGGCTTTTTTCTTGTCTGGTATTCATCCGCAAAATCCCTACAAATAGCTCGAAACATAATGTGTACGGTCGCGGGGCAGTAATGAATAGCAAAGCATCTTAGTCCTTCGTGCATGAGAGACATTTTTATAGATTGCTTCGGCCGGCTTCAGTTTTTTAGCCCGGCCGGGCTAATTACGTGATCCTAACTAGTGCGCAATATATAACCACAAACTATTTTTTCACCATGCGGCGGGCTGCACTTATATTTTTGCCTGCCAGCATCGCAAAAAATATAAATGTCGTTCCTTTTGCAAAGCGCAGTCACAATAGAATGGACTTCATTACTTGGCGCGGGCCTCCATAATTTTATCAACGAGCAAGTCAGCCAGAGCTTCTTCACGGAAAGATATTTTTTTAGCCGCGTAAACCCAAAGCAAGCTAGCGTATTGACTATACTTAGGGTCACTGAAGAACTCAGGAGGCACTGGGCAACCTAAGTCAAACAGAGTAGTAATAATTGTAGCGCGTATTCCTGGAATTTCTGCACTTGTTGCAAACAAGTACAATTCCGGGTCCGTGGGTTTGGCTGTTAGTTGCCTAAGCACCGCGGGTGAGCCAGTATGTTTTATAGCTAGCCGATGAGCCATTTCCGGCACGGCTTCGTCCAAGATAAATACTGCTATGTCCGAGAATGGATTTGTTTTTGCCTCGGCAGCATAGGCCAATGCCCAGGATTCTTTTGAGATTTTACCCGATGATATAGATTTAATAAGTCTTGGGTCTCCGAGCTCAACAATAGATAATATCGTATCCGTCGACAGTGAGCCATCCATACTTTGTATTACTTTGAGTGTTGCCCCTCGAAGATCCGTAGATTCAGGATCATATAGTGTCCCATCGCGGAAAGCAATACGGATTATGTTCTTTTTAGGATCTCCTTGCGGGAAGTAGTATCCTAAATTACTGGACAAGTCGGGAAAGTGTTGATTGATTATTACCGTGCAACCATATCTGAGTGCGTATACGAGCTGTGTCTGATATTGATTTTGCTCGGATATTTTGCGTTTATATCCAATAAGTTGACCGAACGCCTTGTTGTCGTTTAAGTACAAGCAATACTTACCAATTTTATCAGGAGAATCTTTGATCTTCATTCCGGCTGGTAGATTTGATCTATTGTTGGAATCAAAGTAACAGGCAATACTCCATTCTTTCTTACCCCATGCGCGAGTAAGACCGGGATTGTTCTCATATAATTGTCTTGCGTGAGACATCTGCAATGGGTTTGATAGTTTGCTTGTGGGACATTCAGTTTTTTACGCGCGAATAGCCGTGTAAAAACTGATTCACTAGCGAGAAACTAAGTAAAATCATAATGGATCCAGAGTTCACGATGCATTTTACATCCCGCTATTCTTCACAACATGCTCCTAGAGATGTGCTTTACCGTATTCTCGAGGAGACTGAGGATCGGCCAGAAGAGAGACGCCAAGAACTACTTAACATGTTGTATACTAGACTCCGGGAAACTGAGGATCTTGTGGATGATGTGTGCAAGCCAAATCGCAGGCAGCGCCGAAAGGCCATACGGGAAGCATGCAAAAAATAAAATATGCGTGAGACCAATTATGTTTTTTACCATCGCGCAGAAGAAAAAATAAGAGAACCCGGCCCACTTACTCACAACCCTGGAACACACCATGTAAATAATATTCTGCTAGGCCGTCGCGGTATATAACTGCAGGCCCAGTCCTTCGATGCAGTACACCATCCCGCAAATAGGCCAGTGTACCATCACACCACCCAAAGGATGGCTGATCACTATCGCATCCCGGGATTCCATGGGTTGCTCGGACATAAATAGGATCCCCAAGATAAGTCTTACAATATTCTTTCCGGCACACACTTAGCAATAGTTGGACCAAGTCGTCCCCAAGATCATACTCGCTGGCTGGCCTGCCTGTGCGCGGGTCATCCTGCCAAACACCTAGCGTGTATCTATGCCGGGCTGTTTTCGTAAGAATTGCAACACCAAGTTCATTACTATTTGTCGCGAGCCCTGCTTCATACCAGTGTAGAGACGTTATTAGTGAGCCTGGCAGCCTGATTGGACGCCAATCAGGCTCTGGTAATTCACATAGTTTCTTATCCGCGAGAGACCCATTACGCGTACCATATGTGATGACCGCAGGTAAGTGCTCGGTCGCGCCAGGCGCAATATTTCTATGAATAAGCCCATAATCCATCCAAATATCCCCAAGCGACCCCGAGATCGCCGGCGAATCCACGGAATACAAATATTGTGTACCACCAGACTGGACATATTTGTATGTCGCAGGTTCGAGGTGTTCTGCTAGGCGCGCTAGGCTTTGTCTTTGGGCCTGATCGAGAGGATAAGTATAATGTGTGACTTTCCGCCGATCAGGCATCACGAATAATTTATTAAGGCCACGGCGTCCCAGGGAATCATCAGCGAATAAGTGACTTGCTCGCATAATTGAGTTATGTCTGGTTGTCGCGCGTAAGTTTCATTTTTTATACATCCTGGTACTAGCGCGCAACACACAAAAAATATATGATCCTGTGCCGGTCATTACTATTCCGCGCATAGTCGTGCTATTGCATCGGCCACAGAGTCCCAAATTTGTACTAATAATTTATGTGTCGGCCGGGCAGCAGACAGTACCTTGGATAATCGTAGGAGATCTTCCCGTGGATAATGCTGGAATATGCGTTCCGCCCTCGGTACAAGATCATAGTGATGCAGACAATGTAATACATCGTGTTCGGCATAAGCAGTCTCTACATAATCGTGAGCCACCGTCACATTTATTGTAGGGTACGCACATAACTTATTTATTGTGTCATATGCTGGATGTAGCGTATATTCTCGCGGGAGTTTAAAGTGTGGCTCCGCGTAAAATAGCCCGCACACAGGGTCGCGCTGGGCATATAATTGCGGTCATAAATATAACATTCCGCAATCCACGGATAATCTAGGCCCGGCAAAAGATTACGAGTCGCGGCGTCTTCCAGGAATCTCTCGCTGAACATATAGTATTGTGATTCCTCCAGAGCAACCAACCTCTGTATTTTGCCCGCGAGATCTTCATAGAATATTGATCGTAGTGCTTCCCGGACGGTCATGAAGTGGGTTACTGTAAAATCATTACAGCGATTATATGGGTGAACCTTGTAGTACATATTTGATAGCTACGGCAAGTGTATTTCATTTTTTTATACCCTGCGTAAAAATGAAACTCGTGCCAATTGATAGGCATAATCTAGACATGTTCAATCAAATCCTTGAAAATGTCCTGCGCGATTCAACGCCAGAAAATATAAATGCCTGGCGGGTGACTGCGAGCAAAATGGAAATAGATGAATACCGCACAATTATAGAACAATACACTGGCGCCCCTGATGAATTACTCAGAGACCATCTCGGCGGCAACTACACCCCCGTGGAAATATCGTAAATGCCTGGCGGGTCGCTACACTGTATTATGTTTTTTGCATCGAGACTATCCCGAGTGGCCCCCAGCCAGTACAAAAAATAAACCTACCTTAGCCATATTTTTTGCTCGCTTGCTGGCCGGATCAATCCTATCCGCGCTATAAAATTCCGAGATCCCGAGGTTAAAAAATTGATTACATCAGGGCATATAGTCATACAACCTCGATTATGGAATCAATCAACATACAATCTATCATTGAACGCAATCCAAACTACCAATTGGACTTGGCCGTTCTTAATAGAAAGTACCTGCGAGAAAATGCCACCAGCGAAGAGCTAGAGCAACTATTGGACGACTCAACATTGGATTTCTACACGGCTATTAATCATTTTGATACATACCATTACGACCGCAAGCCAAAAGATATGCAAAAAATCCTAGATTGCCTGTGGGCAATAACTTACTCCGGGGAAGAGCTAGAAAAAATAACGGAGCTGGTAAAGAAACATGTGCCTATTATAGCGCAATGTACAAATTGCTGGAACTTAGAATTGCTAAGTGGTACCAAAACTGATGAATTATATAAAGTACTTTACAAGTATATCCAGGATCATCCTAAGGAATGCCAGGAAGCAATTACGGGTATGCTTGAACTGGATTACTTGGATTATGGTGGCAGTAATGTGGAAACGACCTTGCAGTGTCCTAAGTTCTACAGATACATCGATACTTATGGTCTCCAAGAGAACTTCTTAGATGCTCTTACAAATGAACAAGGGTACTTACTTGGTCGCAACTTAGCAATAGCTAAGGTTAGCTTTATGCGGATAATAAACATTATGTGCCGATTTGCCAGAGTCGCTGATAAGTAAGCCTGGTAGGGTTAATTATATTTTTTGTGCCGATGGTTAAAAATAAAACGCCACAGACAAATAAAGCCAGTATGGATGAACTGATTCACATTATTACCGTTGTGGGACTGGCCACTGGCGCTTGTGCTTTCTTTATTATTTGCCCAGTGTTGATCCTACGACGGCTATACCATGTGGCAAGCTATGAGCACTTGCAAGTTCTATGGCGCATGCTTGAATTTGTAATTTCCTGTCACATTGTTGTCCGGGTTGGGCTAATGTTTGATCCCTGGCTATATGTGTAGAACCTAGGTTATGAACTATGAACTATCAACGAGCCGATGGTAATTCTTATATTTTTTTGTGTGCTAGTGGCCAACCATCGCCCGCAAACATAAAAAATATAAGAGAATTTCCGAGCTTACTCGGAATCGGTTTCAGAGACACATTCGTAGTCACACTCATCGCCATAACTTTCTAGTTCGCGGGAATCATATTCGTCCGAATCATCGATTATATCTTCCGAATATGCGGCAAAGATTCTAAATCTCTTTGCGCGCATTATCCTAGATTTTAGTCTGTTGTTATTCGCGGGAGCTTGCTCAGAAGGTGTAGCAGATATCTTCGAAGTCTTATGTGTGACTCGAACATTTATTCCGTCCAGGTCTATCCAAAGTCTACCTAGGAATGGTTGCATATAATCGGCAGTCAATACTGATGCTGGCACTTCCCGGGAGGTAGACATCATATAGTATAGAGTCTTGTACTTTTCCTCGGAGGTTAGTGCGCATACATTACAGTTTTCAAACCATTGCGTATACTGTTCGAACGTGGTAATTGCCTGATAATGTTTTGGCGTAAAGGGACCGGTGTATCCGAGCTTTTCCCAATCGGCTGGCCTAATGAATGTACTTGTTTGCGCTGACATTCTAAATATTTCCCACCATGATGCTGCGGCTTTCGATTTGTTAATGAGCCATAGAAAATCATCTTGTGGTAAGGGTATTTCCCCGGCAAGAACTAACTGAGCCTGCTGATTGGCGAATAATGCTAGACTAGTGTGATCCTGGAATAATGTATCATCGCGGAAAGTCACAAGGTACTCGTAATCGATCTCAGACATATTGCGAAACAACATATTTTTTAGCCAAGTGTATTCGCCCCGGATTAAGTCATGCATTACGCAGCCAACACTGAGCAATGTGCGGCATTTAACCGTCCACATAGCTTTTACTACTCGAGGATTGTATCTGGTTGGGAGTCGTTCAAATACATTTACTAGAAAGTCATCCGGGAGTCTATACTTTTGAGAGCTACCCGAAGGAATTAAGTATTCTACCGTGTCTATTTGTCCTAGGATAATCGCCTCGGCTAGTAGCTCCTCAAATCTCGGGCCATCCCGGGAATGACTAATAAGCTTGAGGCTAGCGAGATCGTCTCGGGTAATACAGCAAAGCGCTACCATGTTTGGGTCGCTGTCCACAATCATTCCCGCGGGAATATCAGAATCCCCAACAAGTCCAAAGTGCCTAGCTATAGTATAATCTTCTAGGCCCCATGATGTTCGCAAGTAGGCAAATCGTGAAAGTGACATTTTACTACTATGAGTTGCTGGGTTTCATTTTTTTACAAGAATAGTTGTTGCGGGCTCGGCACCGGCAGCAAAAAATAGAAGCCACAAGCACATTATATGATGCAAGAATCATTAGGCCAGCCATCTATTTTACATCTGTTGCTCGGGATGCCTGATGTAGTTACGAAACATTTACTTGTTCCTGCTGGGTCGTTCGGCCGTGGAATATATAGAGCAATTAACCGCGATTGGCGGCGCTTAGTCTGGAACTCTGGGCTGAATGTCAACATACAAGAACCGCGCGGGAGAATCCTATATGATATTGTCCGTGGCGATCCGGCAGTGACAGCAGAAGTATTAGCTTTGCCTAATGTATACTCTGGAATTGGCCCATATGAATATGGAAAATGTAGCCCGGCTTGGGGCCCCAGTGTGAAGACATTCATGAAAATAATGCAATACTTTCAAGTTCGCCCCCGGATGTATGGGGACATACTCCCGTCTAATTCACGCAATACAATTACACTATATGTGATTGGCCGAATCAAACGAGACCACGGGCAAGTATCATGTTACTGCGCATATTGTATGACCAACCATGAAACAAATCATCGGTACCGGCATTATGTCAAACATCACCCGCAAAAAATATTGCAATGGCTGAAGCGTCCAGTAAACTTTGACATAAGAGACCTTACTCAATTTTGGTTTCTATATGATTTGTATGCGCGCGATGGCGCCGGGTCAAATCCAAGTATAACAGAGTTTCTGAAACTGTACCCGGAATGTTTGCCCGGCGTATTGATGTATGGTAGTGATCAGTTCATCAACGCGCATGTGACCGCTGAAGTTTGCTTGGACGAATACATTCCCCGGTATTTATATAGACTGTCCTCCGTGCGGCATTTGTGTAAAATACTAGACCCGGCTGTAGTGTTTCGCGCGATAGCACAATATAGTTTCGGCGCTGATTGGCTATCTCGCGCTTTACAAATATTATCCGCGGAGATACCGGATAGGTTTGATGCCCAGGTACAGCTGCGTATCCTAGATTATTGGTGCATGTATACTATGCTATACGATGGTAAAAAACTCAATCTTTCCGGCGAAAACATGAAACATACAGTCGAGAAGCTAGGCCTGAGTGTTTCTATGATCACCAAAGTGGGCGGGCACAAATATATTTTGTGCTTTTTAGCGCGGCTGGAGTCCGTATCAATGCAAAGTATAGATCCGTTTGAGTACGAACCAGAAATACTTGAAGTATTACTGAGGGACGGTTGGGCAAAGTTATGTAGAGTGCACAGCCGGCCAAACCCTTCAACATCTAGCTCACCCGAGGCAGTATTTGCGGTTATTGACAAACTATATGGAACCCGTAAACCTAAAATAGTCCGGCTATACCGAGGAATATTGGACAAATACTATTCTCGGGTTAGCTCGTGAAATCCACTCGTGGGCATATATATATTTTGTGATTCCTCGCGCAAGGACAAAAAAAATATAGAATCAATGTGAACATGCTTAGTGCTGGTACTCATTATGTTCATCCAAGGCATCCAAGAAAATACTGCCGAACTCAATAGGAATATCATACTCGTGCGACAGACGGAACTAATCGCATATTTTTTGTATATATCTCTCACGGCGATGTCAAAAAATATAGTGTGGGACGTAGCCCACACTTAGTCATCACATATAGCAGCATAAACTTCCTGAAACTCTTCAGGGAATACCGCTCGGCGACACAAATCAAGCCCATATACCCACATGCTCTTATTATTCTGCCGGTATTCTAGTAAATACTTGTTACGCAAATAATACATAGCTACTCCACGGACTATTTTCTCACAATCAGGAATATGTTTGACTAACTCCAAGGATTTCTTGGAGAAGCCATCTAGCGCGCAAATATAAATATCCAACGTGTTTTTGGGCGTCTGCTCGGGGTAACTTATACTGTTAATGGCGCTTATTAGGTACTTACGCGGTAGTACCCCATGAGCAATAATGGTAAGAAGTTCGTTAAAGGTGACCGTATTGTTGCGCAATAACCTCTTTACGTATTCATCAGCACAGTATTCATTGAAATGTATGTATTCATGACCTAGTCGTCGATACGCTTCTAAGAGTTCGCTACCCACGGGTCTATCGGCTACACAATGGTAAACAACTCCGCGCTCAAATCGTATCACACTTGTCACCTGCGATTTCGTCAGGGAAGAATCGTACAAACGCAAATACTCAAATAATAAGCTCTCCCTATATTCGTGGATCTTAACGTAATCGTGGTCTAAATACAATTCCATGATAGATGGTTGTCCTGAAGAATATAATGCGTAAAGGTGCTCGAGTGTGGGGCGGACTGGCTTTTCATCATCGGTCAAGTTATCATACCCGGTCACATCTAGGTTTCTATATTCGTGGTCCAAGTACATGCGCGTAATAGTGGCTGGTCTGACTTCGTGTTTCACATTCCACAGTATCTCGCGGAAATATAGTGGCTTTATTCGCCGCACGGATTCTGGTGAAAAGTTCAAATGGTTCTCTGGGTTTTCACCGGCAATAATTTCTTCGAACTCGTCCCAGCTCGTCCACGAGGCTATGAAACTTACTTCCCGAAATATTTGCCTGGCGACACCGGTGTATTTCCTGCGAAATTGCGGGCTAGAGAGCGACCACAAATATAAGAACAATTCATGAGACATTCTTTGGTACTTCCATGTGTCCGGCGAACCTGATTCTAACCAGCGTATTAGTTGTGCGTGGCGGGTAGCAGAGTTAGCTAGGTCTACGGGCTCAGAGTCGAGAATTAACCAAGCCTTATAAATTCTGGTTGTCTGCCGGGCCCGGTCAAAGTTCGCGACAAGGAGAACATCCTCGAGCGTATCCGAAGGAACAAATTTCGATGTGAATCGCCACCGGTTGGACATTTCTCGCGCATTGTACATGCTCGATATTGTCTTTCCGGCATATGGTTTCTGCGTAGGTCGCGGAATGAGAAATCTAGCGTCTTCCATACAATGCTTGAGCGTTATAATTGACTTAAAGCGCCGACAAGCATATGTGAGACAGCGTCTGTCTAGCGCCTCAGTAATTTGCTGTACAATACACAAGATAGTCTCCTCGGGTAAAGATAGAAAGTCAAATGTTGGTTCCATTAAGTTGAACATTTTCCCACGTGGTTTTCATTTTTAGTATGTATGCTTTCGCGGACCTTGGCAAGTGCAAAAAAATATACTCTCCCGGGGCGCTGAGCCAATACCATATTTTCCGAGATCTACAATATTACCATTGTTGTTACACATACGGCCGACAGAGCGTAATTTGGAACAAATTCACAAATGCTTTCTTCAATTGCGCTTGACATAACTACTGATTTTATTTATTTACATACGCGGGAATAAATTTTTTCGGACGCTCGCCGAGGACCGCAGCCCACGAATACAAAAAACTGAATCCCGCGAGAGTAAATTGTAAAATCACAATATTATCCGCGCGCGAATACCACAACAACCTGAGACCAAAAATAGTCCAAAATATCCTGGAGGTAACGAACCAGTACGCGGAGGATGAAAGACTATGTGACGTGTTAATCAAAGATGCTTATGATACACGAGGTCGCAACTCATGCTCAGAAAGGGCTACCGAGTTGTTTACAATGAGACTAATAAATAGGCTAGAAAACATCGACAATCAAGCCGCTCAAATTGCCAGCGATACATTATCAGATTGTCTATCGCGAGTCTCAGCAGACTCCAGATCATATATGTGCGCCAGGGATTTTACAACAGATCAAACCTACACAGCATCTATGATACATAGGAGATTGGCATTTATGAGTTTCCCGAGGAAGTTCATGGCCAGACTCGACTCGCACTATGGCGCGTAGAGTCTGGGTTCACTTATATTTTTTTTGCTCAGCGGGAAGTCAATCGCAGAACGCTCACAAAAAACTGAACCCATCCAGCACAACAAATAAAAACTTACCGATATGCTGAGTACCCCGGATTCCAACGAGGATATAAATCATAGACTTGTAGTTCATTACTTGGCCGCTCGAGAATATCTCAGTGCTGAGTCTGTTGCACAGGTACAAGATGTTATCACCGAGATGCTAAAATGGTTTGCTCGGGTGTCCGCAGGTGACTATTGGATAACCTTCCCGCCACTAAGCACCAGCTATACTCTGGAAATAGAAAATCAAATATTACTGCGTGGCGCTCGTGAATATTCCAAGCCAAAAAATTAGACGGACAATTCTGTTAATATGCTACGCGCGGCATTGAACTTTGGAGATTACTGTCTTGTACCGGATATGAGCAGAAAAGTAATATTGTTCATTTGCTCCGGCGCTTTACAACATATCAATGATATTCTCAAACATTCGAAGAAAATTATTATGAGACAGGGAGTACGCACTTCGTGCATGACTTTATTAAATCAACATCTAGCGCTAGCAAAAAATACAATTGACGCATACTCTTGGAATGGAAGGTTGCATCGCGGAATCGTGGCAAGGCTCAATTATTTAGTCGAAGTACTTTCTGCGGAAAAAGCAAAAACTTGACATAATAGCCTAATGTTAAGTGTGGGTATTCTGTCATATTTTTTTGCGATTATAACTCACGCCTCGTGATAGAATAATAAATATGGCTAGCGCTGCTGGAGGATGCTGTGCGCATATACATAATTCGCCACAAATTCCCACAGAGGATCAGTTTACTACTATTATGCGGGATAACTTGATGCGAATGTCTAAAGAGGATTTTGACATACTAATGGAAAACCTATCAGACAAGCCAAACTATGGATTCATACGAGTGAGAAAAAATCTATACTTATTGATCACCCCGAGATTGTTTCGGCTTGTTGTAGCCGAGCGCGTATTAAATAGTGTATCGCGGGGCATCGCTAAAGAAATCATATGTGGTTTGCTTGGATCTGCCGATCAAGTGTAAGTTGTGTATTTTTTAGGCTCGGGCCAAGAATATTTATGAGCTGTATGTGTTTGGCCGAATGTCACTTAGCAAAATGAACGCTGCGCATTTAGCACGGGTATTCGTTTTGTTCATCTAGGGCATCTAGAAGATTGCTCCCGAACTCAAGTGGAATAGCCTGTTCCCGCGAGAGTCTATCGTATGTTGCTCGGATGGATTCGCTACCCGAGCGGGCTATGAGCCTCTGATTTGCGGTAAGCTCGTTAGCAACAGGCACACCATCCGCATATAGTTTTTTGAGCGCTGACTCGAGGCTAGTAAAATATCTGCGCTGGGCCTCCGTGATACAATTATAATGTGCTGGCAAATCCGCGGGGATATTTATTACTTTCCTCTCGCAGGCCGCTGCTTCCTCATTATATTGCCGGACCAATATATCTAGCCGGTCCTCTATTCGCTTGCGAGCCAGAAAGTATTTTGCTTGTGCCGGGCCAGACATACTTGTATGTTTCTATTCCGCCCAGAGATACTTAAGCGCTAGATACCATTATCGAACTGGCTTAATTTATCCTGATGATATTTACAAATACATGGCCGCGCGGAAATAAGTTGTCATAGTTTCGAAACTGCTGAACCCAAACACCCACAAATACAAAAAAATATATGTCTGGTTTTATTTCGTCTAGATACTCATTATCTCGTCGTGTATTCTACGCCAGCGAGTTTTTAAAATATTGTGCCTCAGTGCCAGAACCATACAAATATTCGCTCGAATAATCTCCTTTAGTTTCCTCAAGTTGTACGCAGCATATATTTTTTCCCGCTCGTAAGGTGTAGGCCAATTTATGATCATCGTACAAAGAGTAACAAGTGCTGGTATTTCTCCAGGTACGACACCACGAACTTCAGGAATTACTAGCTTGTCATTATGTATAATAGCATAGACACGGTAGCACAATATGTTGTTCTTGTACTCCTTGGGAAAGTGAGATTCATAATATTTCAGCCGTCCATTATCATTAACCCTAAGCCTATAAGCCGGGTAGCAAACAAAGCAGTCAATAATCCATGAGTATTTTTTACATATGATTCGCTTGTCCTGCAGGGATTGCTTTACGAAGTCTTCTTCAAATATGTAGTTCGCGGAAAGCATAATCACAAGCGAGGCCATTACATGCGAGCCGGCATCTTGGCCAATACCTTGTAGGATACATTCTCGCGCCGCGTAATAGTGTGATAGAACCAAATGATTAATCTCGCGATTAGGTAGGAAAGCTAATGGGCTACTGCACATGATAATGTTTTTACAATTATTCCCGGGTTATTCATTTTTGGTCCGAGGTCGAGATGTAAAAAATGAATAACTACCCCGGGAATAATCAAAGAATGGATGAACAACCATCAAAGCACTTAGCCAAGCACCCGAATACATATATTAATTCTTACACGCTCGAGCAATACTTCTTATCCCGGGAGTTTTTACTTATGATGAGCCTCGATGATATTCTTTGTGAGGACATCGCGGGTGAAATAATTGGTTGGATTGCTTTGGCTCTTTCGCAGGCGTATCTGTTCGGTGATAATTTCCTTGTGGTGGCCATAGAGTCCTCGCGTATTCCATCACTAGAATATCCCTGGATCGCCGAGTGCTACTTGTACAATGTTGACTATTTCGTCGACAGTGAATGGGCGATGCGTCCTAAGTGGATACGCAATACACGCGCGAAATTTCCCAAAGAATATATAGACATTGATCTGTTCGGGTGTATTTACGCAAGTTGTAAGTATTCGCGAGCACTCCCAGCCAACTGGAGAGAATACGATAAATCCATTTCACTGGATGAGTTCAGACATATTTTTACAATACTTTGGCCGGAAGAATCTGTACGCCAGCGCAAATATGCAAAATATGTGAGGTCAGACATATCAGAGTGGCTATACTATTGGACGAAAGTACCACCGGCATCCCACGAGATTATATACTACCGCTGGGACAAAATCCACCAGGAGATAAGCGAGTATTGTTCGAGCAGATAATTTCTCGCGCGGGCTAGTTGCATTTTTTGTGGTTTAGCTAGGCCTGGCTGGATACATAACATAACATGTCTCTCTCATGGTACGAGAATGATGTCGATTCTAACCCGGCCGGATGTCCTACCGCGCATGTTTTTACAATGATGCACAATGACGGGATCGCGGCTAAAATACTATTTAGCGAGGCCCCCAAGAAACCTGCTCGTTCACGCGCATCATCTAGGTTACCTAATCGCAAACAGCGAAGGGCAAAAAAGTAAACCTGCCAGAGCGACTAGTAATATAATTTATTCATTGTTCACAATTGCCCATGTTTTTCCGCGACCCACATGAACATACACAATACGCCGAAAACCCAAATGAACCCGACGCATCCTAGAGCAGCTAATATCTTAACGGTCGTCTGTATGCAAACTGGGGCTGTGTCCCATGCGGTAATAGCTTGATCATATATGTAGGTGTAGTTGGATTTTATTTTTTCGTAGGTCTGAGCAATGCAAGTAAAGTTGGCCTGCTGGAATGGAATGCCTGGCCGCTTATTTCGTATGTGTCCAAGATAAGAAGTAGCCTGCATGGGTGTGATTGTCCTTCTAGCAAGCATCTCATATGTTGATGCCCGATTGATTTGTTGTAAAACTGATTAACCCGCGTGCGGACTTATAAAAAATAAGCATGCGCGCAAAAATGCAATACATACTAGGTCAAGTGATCGGCAAAGAATCGTTATCTGACCGGGACCTCGTGGAATCTTGTGTGATGCTTAGCTTATCTTCGAAGCAGTTCCTTGCTGGGGCCAGAGAGTTCACTCAAGGAAATCTATCGAAGTTCGAGCTAATAGACTACCCCGAGCCTATAAGGATGAGCCTTCCCGCGGAAACTCGCATCAAATACCTAGAACTGTTTTACAAAGACGACTCCTGCTTTGCGAGTGCGGTACGGGTAATGTATCCCACATATGGTGACAACGCTGTCGAGATATTTCTTAATGCGTACGCGCGTGCCGAAAGCATGTCTGATTCCGCGTTTATAATTCGAGGACTAATTCAGTACGATCTCCATGCAATACTTGATATGTACACGCAAGATATCGAAGTAACATTTACTTATGATAATGGCGGCCGACCCATTCGATTTGTAGAAATAATAAAATGTATACGGGACTGCGATGTATGCGACGCGGCAAGCGAATTAGCGCAAATTAATAAGTTACGGGCAGTCTATGGTGAAAAATATACGTCGCAATCGCTATATTATTCGACATTCGACAAAAACAACATTGCAAATGCCGACTCCCACTCAGCTATCGCTAATCAATACGCCCGCAAGCGATCCATCGCTTGTGCGAATTTTGGTTACATAATTGCTAATGCTTTGGTGCGCACATGTACGTGGGATGTTGCGGAGGAACATCACAAAATTGTATCGGAATATTTTCGCCGCGTGGGCGAATTAGCCTTTGAGTCAAAGTTATATAAGCGTATGGCAGATATAGTAAAAGCAGACCCCCAAGTAATGAATGTGGAAGTATGCGTGATTATTCTTAGAGCTCCTGGCACCCAGGTCAGGTAAGTGTCTGTTCAACCCGCCCGAGTTTATATTTTTTGCTACAACGCGCGGCTAGCAACAGCACATATTTTTACAATGATGTATAATGACGGGCTCACGTATAAAATGATATCTCAGGGAAAACCCACTCGATTACATGCATCATTATATATGCCTAATCGCAAACAGCGTCGAGCCAAGGAACGGGCAAAAAAGTAAACCTGCCGGGCGGGTCTATATTTTTTGAGGCTGTATCGAGCATATCTACGCCCCCTACTTAGCGTGTAAAAAATTGATTATACCAAGCCATATAATCATACAACCTCGATTATGAACGCAATCAACATACAATCTATCATTGAACGCAGCCAACACTACCATGTGGAATTATCAGTACTCAACAGAAAGTATTTGCGTGAAAATGCCTCATACGATGAACTTAGGCGGTTACTTGCCGATGAGAAACTAGACTTCTTATCCGCCTTGCGTTTGTACAACAAAGACAACTGCGAACTTGATCCCGTAGATATGCGCGAAGTTCTTGGATGCTTGCATCACAAAACTATTTACTCCAAGGAAGAAATAGATGAAATGAGATCTCTGTTTACAGAACACATATACGCTATAGCCGAATGTGAAAATTGTTGGAATATAGAATTTCTAAACGAGCCGAAAACCAAAGGTATTAACGAGATTTGCGAGATACTCTACATGCAAATCCAAATGACCCCAGAGAAATACTCAAAGGCTATCGCGGAAGTGCTCAAAATATGTACAACAGATACGGCCAATAGCAATGATGGTATCGGGGAGATACATGTTCTCTATCCTAAGTTCTACGAATATGTGGACGCTTATGGGCTACGCGAGAAATTCCTACGAACCTTAACTAATGAGCAAGGGTATTTACTAGGTCGCAACCTAGCAATTGCGAAAGTTAGATTTACGCGGGTAATAGATATTGCCAACCGCTTAACTGGCAATAGCAAATAAGCCACAATGGAGCGGGCTAATTATATTTTTTTGATGTGGCTAGCAGAAACACGCTCCCTTCCGCGCGAGACTTACAAAAAATATAATTGCGCGGCACCGACATGTGAGCAAGTAAAACAGAATATAACTATGCTAGAATTTTTTAGGTACTCCGGGGGGTCACGATAGATACCTAGGTAAAAAATGTTGACCATGTTCAGCCCGCGTGTTAGTAACAAAATGCGGCAAGAACTCTCTATTATAGTTTAATAATGGAGGTCCGCGTAAATTATGATGGCGCAGATATTGTACATGTCTGTGGAGAGAAATTGCACGCAGCCACATAGGAAATAAATAAGATGATCCAGTGCGATATACGGTATATTTTTTGCGCCCGACTTGGACAAAAATGAATTTCCCGCGTGGTGAAGTACAAAAACTATGGACATTATTATCGCCATGAGACAAGGCCCGCTCCAGAATATCTTTAATCATTTACCCGCGCCAGATTAAATGAATCTTGGCCTGGCTATTTGCCTATCTCCCAAGGATGTCGGGGCGGCCTTGAAGTTCTCCAAAGTAAATAGCAGGATATATGCGGATGATCAATCTGAGTGGGCGACATATGGTAAGCATTACATTGCTTATTTACCTATATTTACTGCAGTTATTGACCGTAATATGTCAGTTATAATATCCGCTATCAAGACTAAGACCACCGCGATAGACAGAAAACTATATATGCCTAGGCGTTATTGTGACGACGCAAACTGGCTAATTAGCACGTATAATATAAACTGTTATATTAAAACCATTCCGCTATGCGACTATCTTTTACCCGTTGTAGTACGGCCACAAGATGTTGGTTGTTCTGACCGCGCCGGCCTAGAATCGTTTGAAACAGCTAGGCAAAAAATAGAATCATTCTATCCGCGGGCTTGTGATATAGTGCGGGCTAACTTTGGCCTGGCTGCAATAGCTGGAGGGGCCATTGAGAGGTGCCTGGCCGCTGGGGCATCACCAACATTAGCTTCGGACGCGGATATATTTGTTAACTTCGATACTCCTCCAGAATATGAAGTGTCTGATAGTATCAGTGATAAAGCACAGAAAATTAACATTGCCAAATCATACATGAATAAGATAATCTCTGTACTGCCTGAACATTATCTTGTGACCCGCCGGAACCATCATGGCGCAGAATCCAAAAACTACCACACGAATAACATGTATACTATTCATATTCCTGGTGAACCGGTTATACAAGTAATAAGCTCGGGTAGAAACAGCCTGACGGATGAGTTAAATG
>JACCDM011232528.1_pt1 | contig 69819 bp, 61 predicted proteins | sample 7445851 | NCBI WGS metagenome assembly JACCDM01 (sample SAMN15323438, study PRJNA562643) | freshwater metagenome | isolation source: river surface water | place: USA:Blue River Watershed | collected 2017-08-16
CTCTTTCTCAATCCAGCAAGGCAGGCGTTATGGCCAAGATCAGCGGCGTGGACATCCGTCCCGGTAACATTCTCGAATACGAAAAGGGCATCTGGAAGGTTGCCAAGACCCAGCACACCCAGCCGGGTAAGGGCGGGGCCTTCATGCAGGTCGAGATGAAGAACCTGATCGATGGCCGCAAGACCAACGTCCGCTTCCGCAGCCAGGATACCATCGAACGCGTTCGCCTTGATACGAAGGACTTCCAGTTCCTTTATGCCGAGGGCGATGACCTGGTGTTCATGGATGTCGAAACCTATGACCAGATCACGCTGCCGTCGGACCTGCTGGGCGATGCCGCGGCCTTCCTGCAAGACGGCATGACCGTGCTGCTGGAAATGTATGACGAGCGCCCGATTTCGGTCCAGCTGCCCGAACAAGTTGAAGCGACCATTGTTGAAGCCGATGCCGTGGTGAAGGGGCAGACCGCCTCGTCCAGCTACAAGCCGGCCATCCTCGATAACGGCGTGCGCGTGATGGTGCCGCCGCATATCGAAAGCGGCACGCGGATCGTGGTGGACGTTTACGAACGCTCCTACGTCGGCAAGGCGGGCTAACCCCATGGCCCTTTCTGGCCTGATGCGTGTGATGGAAAAGGCCGCCCGCAAGGCGGGTGGTCGCTTGCGGCGTGACTTTGGCGAGGTCGAGCACCTCCAGGTCAGCCGCAAGGGCCCGGCGGACTTCGTGTCCAAGGCTGACCAGCACGCCGAACGCACCCTGTGGGACGAGCTGCGCGCTGCCCGTCCGGGTTGGGGCTTCCTGATGGAAGAAGGCGGTGAGATTGCCGGTGAAGAGGGCAAGCCGCGCTTCATCATCGATCCGCTCGATGGCACCAGCAACTTCCTCCACGGCATTCCCCACTTTGCGATTTCGATCGCGGTGCAGGAGCCACGGCTCGACGGGAAGGGCTGGGGCGAAGTCACCGCTGCGCTGGTTTACCAGCCCGTGACGGACGAGAGCTTCTGGGCGGAAAAGGCCCGCGGTGCCTGGTTGCAGGATCGCCGCCTGCGCGTTTCTTCGCGCCGCCACATGGATGAAAGCTTGATTGCCACAGGCATTCCATTTGCCGGGCGCGGTGACAGTCTGGAATGGACGAAGATCTATGCCGCACTTGCCCCGCAAGTGGCAGGTATCCGTCGCTTTGGTGCGGCCTCGCTTGATCTGGCCTGGGTTGCCGCTGGTCGCTATGATGGCTTCTGGGAAAGCGGGCTTGCCCCATGGGACACGGCGGCGGGCTGCCTGCTGGTGCGCGAAGCGGGCGGTTTCGTGTCCGATTGGCGCGGGGTTTCGCAGCCAATCTGTGACACCCAGGTTCTTGCTGCCAACGATGCGCTGCATTCCAAACTGCACAAAGCGCTGGTTGGTGCGTTGAAAGCTTGATCGAAGCGAACGGATTACTTGAACCCGTGAGGCCGGGCGGCTAAGCCGCGCGGCGTTGCAGGAGCCCCTGTGGCGGAATGGTAGACGCGAACGACTCAAAATCGTTTGTCGAAAGACGTGCCCGTTCGAGTCGGGCCAGGGGCACCATTTCCGGCAAGCAGCCCAACCGGGCCCGCTTTGCTGGCCGAAAACCGGCCAGGCCGACACCCTTCAAGCCAAATTGAAAACGGTCCGGCGAACGAGCGGACAAGCTCTTTGCTTGCTGCTTTGGATCGGGCTGGCTAGGTCTGCGCGCCATGACCAAGATCGTTTCGCGCACAGCCGCTTTCGCCCTGATCCTTTCTGCCCTGGCCGGGGCGCCGGCCGCCGCCCAGACGGACCCGATCCGCGCGCAGGTACAAAGCGAAATGCCGTCGCTGATGGCAATTTACCGCGATCTTCACCAGAACCCGGAGCTGAGCTTCCAGGAAGTCCGCTCGGCCAAGATTATGGCCGATGCTGCACGCAAGGCCGGTTTTGAAGTGACCGAAGGCGTTGGCAAGACCGGCGTGGTTGCCGTGATGCGCAACGGGCCGGGGCCGGTCGTGCTGGTCCGCGCCGATATGGATGCCTTGCCGGTAGAGGAGCAGACCGGACTGGCTTATGCCTCCAAGGCGCGAGGCGTTTCGACGGCCGGGGTCGAAAGCGGGATCATGCATGCCTGCGGTCACGATACGCACATGACCGGCTGGATTGGCGCCGCCCGCGTCCTGGCGGCCAGCAAGCACAAGTGGTCGGGCACCCTGGTCATGGTTGGCCAGCCTGCGGAAGAGATCAACCTTGGCGCTCTGGAAATGCTGAAGGATGGGCTGCTGACCCGTTTCCCCAAGCCGGACTATGCCATCGCCTTCCATGACAGCGCCGAACTGGCGTCGGGCGTGGTCGGGGTGAAGGCGGGCTTCGCGCTGGCCAATGCCGATTCGGTTGACATCACGGTCAAGGGGCTGGGCGGCCACGGGGCCTATCCGCACACCACCAAGGATCCGATCGTCCTGGCCAGTGCAATCGTGATGCGGTTGCAAACGCTGGTGAGCCGGGAGAGCAATCCGTTTGAAGCCAGCGTGGTGACGGTTGGTGCGATCCACGGCGGGGCGAAGCACAACATCATCTCCGACGAGGTGAAGCTGCAGTTGACCGTGCGGTCCTATTCGGACAGCTCGCGCAAGCTGCTGCTGGACGGGATCAAGCGGATCGCCAGGGCCGAGGCCATTGCCTCTGGCCTGCCGGAAGACCGGATGCCGCTCATCAAGATTGCCGAACCCTATGCCCGCGCCACCTGGAATACGCCCGAACTGGCTGAGCGGATGCGCGGCGTGTTGACCCAGCGCTTTGGCGCGGATCGTGTGGCCAGCCCGCAACCGTCGATGGCGGGTGAAGACTTTGGCGAGATCGCCCGGGCGGCTGGGCCGAACACCCAATCGCTGATCCTGTGGATCGGCGGGCGTTCAGCGGCCGAGATGGCGGCGGCGGCCAAGGAAGGCAAGCAGTTGCCCGGCCTGCACAGCCCGTTCTGGGCACCCGAGGCGGACACGGTGATTGCCGCTGGGACCGAGGCGCTGGTGGCTTCGACGCTGGAACTGATGCCGCGCAAGTAGCGCAGCGGCACGTTGATCATGATTGCGAATTATTCGCATTAAGTTGATCGGGTTTGTCGATTACTGGGCGCGGAAATTTCCTTTGGATTTAAAGGGGGCGATTGCGCATTGCGCAAGTGTCACGATTCCCCGCCAAAGGAGACACAACATGGGACTCAAGGGCTCGAAGACCGAGGAAAACCTCAAGGCAGCCTTCGCTGGTGAAAGCCAGGCGAACCGCCGCTACCTGTACTTCGCACAGAAGGCCGACATCGAAGGTCACAACGACGTTGCCGCCGTGTTCCGCTCGACCGCGGAAGGCGAAACCGGCCACGCTCACGGCCACCTCGAATACCTCGAAGAATGCGGCGACCCGGCCACCGGCGAACCGATCGGTGATACTGTTGCCAACCTGAAGGCTTCGATCGCCGGCGAAACCCACGAGTACACCGATATGTACCCGGGCATGGCCAAGACCGCCCGCGACGAAGGCTTCGATGAAATCGCTGACTGGTTCGAAACCCTGGCGAAGGCTGAAAAGAGCCACGCTGGTAAGTTCCAGAAGACGCTCGACACGCTTCTCGCTGACGCGTGATGCATTAGCGCCGCCTCGGGATTGTCCCGGGGCGGCGTTTGATTCTTGAATACAGGGGTTCTCGATATGGAAGGCAGCCTTGAGGCGCCGATCCGCCACGTTATCCCGTGGCAGGATGAAGCCTGGTACGATGAAGCCGCGCTCGATGCCGAGCTGCGCCGCGTCTATGACATCTGTCATGGTTGCCGGCGGTGCTTCAACCTGTGCGACAGCTTTCCGATTCTGTTCGACTCGATCGACGAGAGCCCGAACGAGGAAGTCGAGGACCTGACCAGGCCGCAGCTTCAGGCCGTCGTTGACGCCTGCACGCTGTGTGACATGTGCTTCCTGACCAAGTGCCCCTATGTGCCGCCGCACAGCTTTGACCTGGATTTCCCGCACCTTATGCTGCGGGCCCGCGCGATCGAAAACCGCAAGGGTGAAACCTCGCTGGCAGACCGCGAACTCGCGAAGATGACGCGCAACGGCAAGCTGGGTTCAGCCGTTGCCGGGCTTGCCAACTGGGCGACTGACCCGGACAACGGCATGACCCGCGGGCTGATGGAATCGACCCTCGGGATCGATCGCCGTGCTCACGTGCCGACTTTTGCCGAAGTGCCGCTGGTCAACAAGGCCGCCGGTATCATCCCGCAGCCGAACCCGGATGGCCCGGCTTTTGGCAAGAAGGTGGTGCTCTACGCTGGTTGCCATGACAACTTTAACGACGGTACCCCCGGCGAGGCCGCGATCAAGGTGCTGGCGCACAACGGCGTGCAGGTGCGGGTGGAATACCCTGACTGCTGTGCCATGCCGAAGTTCGAGAACGGCGACCTTCCCGCCGTGGCCAGCGCCGCGACCCGCATTTCCGCCTTCTTCCAGCCGCTGATCGAACAGGGCTGGGACATCGTTCCGCTCACCACGTCCTGCGCGTTGATGCTGAAGTTCGAATGGCCGCTGATCGAGCCGGAGAACGAGGCGGTGAAGTTGCTCAGCAAGCACTGCTTCGATGTGTCCGAATATGTCGTGGCGTTGTCGAAGGAGACGGGGCTCGCGCCGATCGAAGCCATGCCGGCGTCGATCGCCGTGCACTTTGCCTGCCACGCCCGCGCCCAGAACATGGGGCCGAAGGCAATGGAAATGCTCAAGCTGATCCCCGAAGCCAAGCCCGCACTGACCGAGCGTTGCTCGGGCCATGGCGGCAAGTGGGGGATCTTCAAGGAGAACTTTGATCGCGCTGTAAAGGTGGGCAAGCCCGCCGCGCGCAACCTGTTGAAGAGCGAGCCCGACGTGATTGTCAGCGAATGCCCGCTGGCTGGCCCGCACCTTAAGCAGGTGATCGAAACCACTGGGGCGCAAGCGCCCGACCGCATCGGCCACCCCATCGAGGTGATGGCCCAGGCTTATGGACTGTAAAGATCATGCCACGAAACGCCCGCACCATTACCGCCGATGATATCCTCCCGCTGGATCGCTATGAGCTGATCCGCAATGACAAGAAGCAGGAAGCGCTGCTGCGCAAAAAGCTGACCCGTATGGGCGTAGGCCCGCATGCAACGGCACTGTTCGAAACCTGGGATTCGATGTGGCTTCAGGTTCAGGAAATGCTGCGGATTGAAAAGGGCGGCTCGGACCAGCTGGTGGACGAGCTGTCAGCCTATGATCCGATGGTGCCCAAGGGCCGCGAGCTGACCTGCACCCTGCTGTTCGAGATCGAGGATCCGGTGCGCCGCGATGCCTTCCTGCGCACAATCGGTGGGGTTGAGGATCATATCTCGATCCAGGTCGGCGGCCAGGTAATCAAGGCGCGCGCTGAAGGCGATGTCGAACGCACCCGTGAAAGCGATGGCAAGGCTAGCGCGGTTCACTTCCTGCACTTTGATTTCAATGATGCCGCGATTGCCGCCTGGCGGTCGGGCGAGGGCAACGCGATGCTGGTGATTGACCACCCGAACTATGGCCATGCGGCCATCATCAGCGCTGACAGCCGCGAATACCTGGGCCGGGAGTGCTTCTGAGGATTACTCGCCTTCGTTGTACGGTGCGCCCGAGCGCAGGCGTGATGCCGCTTTCAACGCTTCAAGTTCTTCCGGGCTGATCGGGCGGTACTGCTCGCCGGTCTTGCGCTTCTTTTTTTTGGGATCGGCATTGGGCAAGTCTTCTGCGTCCATGCCGGTAACTGTAATGCTCGCGCCGGGTTTTTGGGGCAGGTCCGGCACAAATGGGCCTTCACTGGAAAGGCGTAGGGGGCGGGGAGCCGAGCTATGGTCGCTGGTGCGATCATAGCTGATCACCGTCTCCGGGGGAGATGCCGGTTGATCATCACCCCAGGAGCTGGCCTTCCCAGCGCTATTCGCGATCTTGAAATTGTTCACCAGCGCGCGCGGTCCAAACTTTTCCGCTTCGGTTTTCAGTAGCTGGTTTCGATCCGTAATGGTCTTAATCTGGGCTTTGGCACCCCATTCCTGCTCGTTTGCGAACACGGCGAGCACTGCGGTTAAAGCCAGAGTAACCACGGCAAAATGCTTCAGCAGCTTGGGCGAAATGGGCAGATCTGGTGCAGCGCGGCGCATGGGACCGGCTTAACGCCCAAAAGTTAAAGTCCGATTTTTTTGATATGGTTATGAAACAGTTGACGGCCGCCAGGGTGAAAGGGGCACCCCGACGGCCGTCGTTTCTCCTCCCCAGGAGAATGGAGGCTCAGTTGTAAGTGCCGAGCCGATGGTAGAGCGCGTTGATCCGCGCGATCTCTTCCGGGGCCTCTACGGCCCTGGCGTGGCTGGCCAGGGCTGCCCGGAGCAGCTGGAAGTCTGCCGTCGAAAGCAGTGCGCGGGCGCGCTGCGGTTCGCGGGTTTCGGTAGCGGTCATGGTTGTCATCGTACCTTCTCCTTGCTGCGAGTTACTTGGTTGAGGGGCCTCAGGCCGCGAACTGGTTCATTGTGTTGTGCTCACCGCCGGCCTTGAGTGCGGCTTCACCGGCGAAGTATTCCTTGTGATCGTCACCGATGTCCGAACCGGACATGTTCTGATGCTTCACGCAGGCAATGCCCTGGCGGATTTCCTGACGCTGCACGCCCTTGACGTAACCCAGCATGCCCTGCTCACCGAAGTATTCCTTCGCCAGGTTATCAGTGCTGAGCGCGGCGGTGTGATAGGTTGGCAGGGTGATCAGGTGGTGGAAGATCCCAGCCTGGGCTGCGGCATCGCGCTGGAAGGTGCGGATGCGTTCATCGGCTTCGGCAGCCAGATCGGTGCCGTCATAATCCACGCTCATCAACTTGGTGCGGTCATAGGCCGACAGGTCGCGGCCTTGCTGCTGCCAGGCATCGAAGACCTGCTGACGGAAGTTGAGCGTCCAATTGAAGCTGGGCGAGTTGTTATAGACCAGCTTGGCATTTGGGATGACTTCGCGGATGCGGCTGACCATGCCGCCGATCTGGCCGATGTGCGGCTTTTCGGTTTCGATCCACAGCAGGTCTGCGCCGTTCTGAAGACTGGTGATGCAATCGAGCACGCAGCGATCCTCGCCGGTTCCGGTGCGGAACTGGAAGAGATTGCTGGGCAGGCGCTTTGGTCGAAGCAGCTTTCCGTCCCGGCTGATCAGAACTTCGCCGTGGGCGATTTCGGTCACTTCGTCGCAATCGAGGAAGCTGTTGTACTGATCGCCGATGTCACCGGCTTCACGGGTGTAGGCGATCTGCTTGGTCAGGCCGGCGCCGAGCGAGTCAGTGCGGGCGACGATGATGCCATCGTCCACGCCCAGTTCCATGAAGGCATACCGGACTGCGCGGATCTTCGCGAGGAAGTCTTCGTGCGGGACGGTAACCTTGCCGTCCTGGTGGCCGCACTGCTTTTCGTCCGAAACCTGGTTTTCGATCTGGATCGCGCAGGCGCCGGCTTCGATCATCTTCTTGGCAAGGAGATAGGTTGCCTCGGCATTGCCGAACCCGGCGTCAATATCGGCGATGATTGGCACCACGTGGGTTTCATAGTTGTCGATCCGGGCCTGGATTGCCTTGGCCGTGACTGCATCGCCGGCCTTGCGGGCATCGTCCAGTTCGCGGAAGATCATGCCCAGTTCGCGCGCGTCGGCCTGGCGCAGGAAGGTGTAGAGTTCCTCGATCAGCGCCGGAACGCTGGTCTTTTCGTGCATCGACTGGTCGGGCAGGGGGCCGAATTCGCTGCGTAACGCGGCAATCATCCAGCCCGAGAGGTAAAGGTAACGGCCCTTGGTGGTGCCGAAGTGCTTCTTGATCGAGATGAGCTTCTGCTGCCCGATGAAACCATGCCAGCAGCCCAGCGACTGCGTGTAGTTCGCCGGATCCGCGTCATAGGCAGCCATGTCGGCGCGCATGATCTTGGCGGTATACTTGGCAATCTCCAGACCAGTCTTGAAACGGTTCTGCAGCTGCATGCGGGCGACCGATTCAGCATCGATCCCATCCCAATTGGCGAAACGGCTGATCTGGGCGTCAGCGGCGGTGATGGTATCGGTGTAGGACACGGGGAACCTCCAAGGGTTTGAACAGCCCCGGCCTAACCCAGTCGATCTGAGTCGCTGTCCAACAAATTACAAAAAAACTTGTCTAGCAGCGGATCGAATTCGTCTTATGCTTGCAATATTGTAAATAAAGTTACAAAAGTGGCTATGGCCGAAACCATGCTCCTCGCGGGACCTGCCGTGCGCCGCTTGCGCAAACGCGAAGGTTTGACCCAGTCAGCAATGGCTGCGCAGCTTGGGATCTCCGCGAGTTACCTTAACTTGGTTGAGCGCAACCAGCGCCCGCTTACTGCGCGCCTGCTGGTGCGGCTGGCCGAAGCCTTTGATTTTGACCCCCGCAGCCTGCGCCAGGATGAGGCCGTTGGTGGGATTGACGGTCTGCGCCGCCGCTTGGCCGATGCGCGCTTTGCCGATCTGGCGATTGACCGCGATGAGATTGCCGAATGGCTTAGTGCCGCACCCCAGGCCGCGATCGCCTTTGCACGGCTGTTCGATAGCAGCGGCGGCGGTAGCGCATCAGGAGCGGCGGACGAGCCAATGGAGTTGGTGCGGCGTGAGATCGAGCGCTGGCGTAACCATTTCCCCGACCTGGATGCTGCAGCTGAGGCGCTGGCGGATGAACTCCGGCTATCCAACCCCGATATGGGAGCCGCACTGACCGAACGGCTGCGTCAGAAGCACCAGCTTGCGGTGCGCACGTTGCCGGTGGAGGTCATGCCTGACGCGTTGCGGCGGCTCGATCTTCATGCCCGCCAGTTGCAGCTTTCAGAGCTGCTCGATCCGGCGTCGCGCAATTTCCAGATCGCACTGCAACTTGCACTGCTGGAACAGCGCGACGAAATCACTGCGATTGCCAATGGCGCGCAGTTTGCGGACCGGGCGGCATGGCGGCTGTTTCGCCGTCACCTGACCGCCTATTTTGCCGCAGCCGTGTTGATGCCCTATGGCCGACTGATCCGCGCCTGCGAGGCCACGGGCTACGACCTGCCGATCCTGCAGCGCCGCTTTGGCGTGGGATTTGAGCAATTGGCCCACCGACTAACCACGCTGCAACGCGTTGGCCAGCGTGGGCTGCCGTTCTTCATGGCCCGCGTCGACCGGGCGGGGCAATTCTCGAAGCGCTATGCTGGGGCCAGCGGAACGGCGTTGCTTGATAGCGATACCGGTTGCCCTCTCTGGGTTGCGCATCGCGCCTTTGAGCAGACGGGGCAACTGTGCGTGCAGCTTGCCAGCTTTGTTGAACCCAGCGGCACCGCCAGCCAATGGCTGACCATCGCCCGGACCGTTGAGGGAAGCAGCGCGCCCGGCGCCGAAGGGCCACGATTCGTTGTTGCGCTTGGCATTGAAGCGGGCTTGGCAGGAACCCTGGCGCAGGCGCGTGGGCTTTCACTCGAAACCGCAAATGCAATCCCGATCGGGCCCGGCTGCGCGGGTTGCCACCAAAAGGATTGTGCTCAGCGCTCGCTTCCGCCGCGCGGGGTCGCTTTAGCCTTTGATGAGCGGTCGCGCGGATTGACCCCGTTCGCCTTCGCCGACTGAAGTCGCTGTAAGGTTTACCGACATTTCATAAGTGCCCGTTAAGCAAGCCCGGAGGTTCTCAGGGTTGCAGGGCGAATGATCCGGCTGTTCAAGCATTACATCTCCCATGCGGTATTCCTGGTCGGGGTACTCGATGTGGTTCTGCTTTACCTGGCGGGAGACTTGTCTTGGCGCCTGCGTGCAGAACAGATTGGGATGGATCCAGGCTCGATCGCAGACCGGTTCTGGCAGTTGGCCGGTCAGGCCGGTGTGATGCTTGGCGCGATGATTGCTGTGGGCGTGTACGGTCCGGAGGCGCTGCGCTCGATGCGCTATGCGACAGCGCGGTTGCTGGTGGCGGTATCGTTTGGGATCATCGGGCTGGCGTTTCTCGACTTTATAAGCGGCGGCGGCAATTTCTGGCGATCGACCATGGTCTATGCGATGATTGGTTCAGTCTTTGCGCTGGTCCTGAACCGGTTATTGATGGGACGCGTGGCCGGTGCCGAGGCATTCCGGCGGCGCATTCTAATCCTTGGCGCCGGTGAACGGGCCGAGCGGCTGCGCCAATTGTCCTTGCGGCCGGAAAGCGGCTTTCGCATCACCGAATGTGTTGCGATGACCGGTGCCCTACAGATCGTGCCCAATTCGGTGGCGCGCTGTTCGATCGAAAACCTGACCAGTCATGTCGAAGGATTGGGGGTGAACGAAGTTGTGCTGGCGCTTGAGGAGCGTCGCAATTCTCTGCCCTTGGCGGACCTACTGCGGATCAAGACAACCGGAGTTCAGGTTAGCGACTTTTCGAGCTTTATTGAACGCGAGACAGGCCGGATCGACCTCGAAACCGTGAACCCGTCCTGGCTGATATTCTCTGACGGGTTCTCGTCTGGACAGGTAGTGTCGCGCGGGCTTAAGCGGCTCTTTGATATTGTTGCCAGCCTCTTGGCCTTGCTGGTTACAGCACCCGCGATCCTGTTGTTTGCCGTGTTGGTCTGCCTCGATAGTAAGGGCCCGGCCTTTTACCGGCAGCGCCGGGTTGGGCTGCATGGTAAACCGTTCGACCTGTTCAAGCTGCGGTCAATGCGGATCGATGCTGAAGCCAACGGGGCGCAATGGGCCGCCAAGGATGACCCGCGTGTCACCCGGATCGGCAACTTTATGCGCAAGACCCGCATTGACGAGCTCCCCCAGCTATGGACCGTGCTGAAAGGTGAGATGAGCATTGTTGGCCCGCGCCCGGAACGGCCTGAATTTGTTAGCGACCTTGAGCAATGCCTGCCCTTTTACGCTGAACGCCATATGATGAAGCCTGGCGTCACAGGTTGGGCGCAGATCAACTATCCCTATGGTGCCTCAATTGAGGATGCGCGGCACAAGCTTGAATATGATCTCTATTACACCAAGAATTACAGCCCGTTTCTCGACCTGCTGATCCTGCTGCAGACGTTGCGGGTGGTGCTTTGGAACGAGGGCGCACGCTAATATGGGCGGCGCGGCTGACGCCTGGCGGATAGTCGCCGCCATCGCCTGGGGGACAGGAGCTTTCGCGTGTCTGATCGCCGCGGCCCGGCTGCAAGCCCGTCCGGGCCGGTTCGGCTCTGCGCGCACCGCGCTGATTGCCGCATCGGGGATGACAGGGCTTTGGGCATTGGTCGGGGCCGTGGCTGGGCCAGCGTCAAGTTCAGCCGAACTGGTCGACTGCTTGCGCAATCTGGCCTGGCTGTTTGCAATCTATCGGCTCTTCGCCGTTGATGGCCGGCACAAGAGCCTTGCGGCGGTTCGCCCCCTGTTGCTGGCCGTTGGATTTGTGGAACTTCTGCAGCTGATGTGGTCGCTGCTGTCTATTTTTCAGACCTATCCCAGTCACGGAAATTGGGCGGATATGGCCTTCCAGACTGTGACGCTGTTTCGCATCCTCGTGGCAACAGGCGGTCTTGCTCTGGTCCACAACCTTTACAGTGGGGCAAGTGTCGAGACCCGGCTGGCGCTGCGTTGGCCCGCGCTGGCTTTTGCCATGTTATGGGTGTTCGATCTCAATCATCACACCATCACCTACCTCTTGGCCGACAGTTTGACCGGGTTGATCGCGATCCGTGGCCTTGGAGCTCTGGGATTTGGGGTGTTGCTGGGAATTGGCCTGAGCCGCGGAAGCGACGCGCTGCGGTTCAGCCCGTCGCGCGCGGTAATGTTTCAATCCGCCTCGCTGATGCTGATTGGTGCCTATCTGGTCTTCATGGTGACGATTGCCCGGTGGCTGGCCTGGATCGGGCAGGAACTGACCGGCGAGTTGCTTCTGGTCTTTGTTGGGGCTGCCGTGATCGCCCTCGCGGTGTTCGCTAGTTCAAGCAGCATAAGGGGCTGGCTGCGGGTTACGCTGACCAAGCACCTATTTCAGCACCGCTATGATTATCGAGAGGAGTGGCTCCGCTTCACCCGGACGATGGCCAGCGTGGAACCGGGGGCCGGATCATTGCACGAGCGTGTGATCCGGGTGCTGGCCGATATGACAGGCAGTCCTGCTGGCTTGCTGCTCATCAAGACCGAGCACGACGGTCTGGCGCTTGCGGGCCGCTGGCAATGGCCCACGGCAGAGGTACCCGCCCTGGCGATGCCGTCGGCAGCGGTACGGGCGTTCGAGGCTGACCGGTCCGGGGGCTTTATCGTCGATCTCGACGCTCTGCGCGAGCCTGAGCCAATGCTGCGTGGCAATCAGGCATCGTTGCAACTGGCCTTGCCGGATTGGCTTCTGTCCGAACCACGCGCCTGGGCGATTGTTCCGCTGCATCATTTCGATCGCCTTCTCGGATTGGTCGTTCTTGCCCGGCCGCCACTCGCACGCCGGCTCGATTGGGAGGATTTCGATCTCCTGCGCGTCGCGAGGCTTCAGCTGGCAAGCTATCTTGCCGAACATGCCGGGCAGGAGGCCCTGGCCGAAGCGGGCCGGTTTGACGATTTCAACCGCCGCATCGCCTTCGTGATGCATGATATCAAGAATCTTGCCAGCCAGCTTGGTCTGCTTGCTCGCAATGCCGAGGCGCATGCTGAGAACCCTGAGTTCCGCGTTGATATGCTGGTCACGCTTCGAAACGCGGCAGACAAGCTTAACGCCTTGCTTGCCCGCCTTTCGCGATATGGTTCGACAGCGGTTGAAAAGCTTGTGCCAGTGGCTGCAGACCAGGTCGCTCGCCGTGTTGTCGCCCAGTTGCGCGTCAGCCACCAGATCGAGTTGATCGAGGCTGTGCCCTGCATGGTGGCTGGCCGCGAGGATGCGCTGGAACAGGTCCTTGCGCACCTCTTGCAAAATGCAATCGAAGCTAGCCCCGCGGATAGCCCGGTCTTTGTTCGCGTTGTTTCCGAGCAGCTAGATGGGGTCATTGAAGTTATCGACTCCGGTGCTGGCATGAACCCGGATTTCGTCCGCAGCGGGCTCTTCAAACCATTTGTTTCAACCAAGGCCGGTGGGTTCGGGATAGGGGCCTACGAGGCCCGTGAGATGGTTCGAGCAATGGGCGGTAGGCTCGACGTCGAAAGTAGAGAGGGGCTGGGTTCACGCTTCACAATCAGGCTGCCGCGGGCGGAAGCGGCCGAATTACTGAACAACTTTGCTGCGAGGGTGGCCTGATGAGCGAGCATAAGCCTAAACTCCTGGTCATCGAGGATGATCCAGGCCTTCAGGCCCAGCTCAAGTGGGCCTATCCAGATTACACAGTGATCGTCGCCAGTGATCGAAACGCCGCGTTGGCGGCGCTACGTGCCGAGCAACCAGCAATCGTTACGCTTGACCTTGGCTTGCCGCCAGATCCTGATGGGACCACCGAGGGTTTTGCGGTGCTCGATGCGATCATGACGATCAAGCCGGATACCAAGGTGATCGTGGCCACCGGACACGGTGCCCGAGAAAGTGCGTTGCAGGCAATCGCCCGCGGTGCCTATGATTTTTACCAGAAGCCCGTCGATATCGAGGCGCTAAGGCTGATCGTCCAGCGCGCGTTTTGGCTCCATCAGGTCGAAGCGGAAAACCGGCAACTTGTCAGCCGCAGCGATGAGGGCAACCGGGTGCTGGGTCGGCTGATCACGGCTGCGCCGGAGATGGTCAAAGTAGCGCGGACAATCGAGCGGGTCGCCAATACCAACGTGTCCGTCATGCTGCTGGGGGCGAGCGGCACTGGCAAGGAACTCCTGGCGCGCGGCTTGCACGAATCCAGCGACCGAGCAGACGGTGCTTTTGTTGCCATCAACTGCGCGGCGATCCCGGAAAATCTTCTCGAAAGCGAACTGTTCGGGCACGAGAAGGGCGCATTCACCGGTGCGGTCAAGACCACGATCGGCAAGATTGAGCTCGCTCAGGGCGGAACACTTTTTCTCGATGAAGTGGGAGATATTCCGCTGCCGCTCCAGGTCAAGCTGCTGCGATTCCTGCAGGAACGGGTGATTGAACGGATCGGCGCGCGCAAGTCGATCGCGGTCGAGACACGGATCGTCTGTGCGACGCATCAGGATCTGGGGGCAATGATCGCCGCGGGAAGCTTTCGCGAAGACCTGTTTTACCGGCTTGCCGAAATCGTGGTAAAAATCCCGAACCTTGCCGAGCGGCCCGGCGATCCAATTCTGCTTGCCAAGGCTTTCCTGGCGCGGTTCGCGCATGCCATGAACCCGCGCGTTACCGGGTTTGCAGCCGATGCCTTAGCCGCACTCGATGATTGGCATTGGCCCGGCAACGTTCGTGAACTTGAAAATCGGGTCAAGCGGGCCGTGATCATGGCTGAATCCAAACTGGTGAGTGCCGATGATCTGGATCTGGCTGATGCCAGGGCCGGGGACACTGAGGCTCTGAACCTCAAGTCAGCACGCGAAGCAACCGACCGTCGGGTGATCCGCCACGCCTTGGCCCGATGCGAGGGCAACATCTCAAACACCGCCAAGCTGCTGGGGATTAGCCGACCGACGCTTTACGATCTGCTCAAGCAATATGATCTCCATGCCTGATCGGTGGCTCATCCTGCTAGGCGCTGCCCTATTGATGGTGGCCGCCCCCTTGAGCGGGCGCACCGATGCCGTCCAAACTGCCTTGTCGGCGGCAGCTGCCGCGGCCGCGCGCGGCGACGGTATCGAAGCGGAGGTTGCCTTGACCAAGGCGTTGGCCTCCGGCGCGGGCCGCCGCGAAGTTGCGGCCCGGATGGGAGAGGCGCAACTTCTGCAAGGGGATTTGCAAAAGGCCCGCCAATGGCTTGTTGAAGAGGGCTTTTCGGAAGCCGATGCAGCCTTGGGTTGGCGCATGACCGGCCTTTTGCTGCGGCTCGAGGGCCGCTTGCCGGAGGCCGGCCAGGCTTATGACAAAGCGCTGGCTATCGCCCCTGACGATCCTTTGCTGTGGGTCGATATTGGGCGCTTGCGATACATTGGCCGGGAGCATGTCCTTGCGCTCGAAGCATCCGAACGGGCGTTAAGCGCTGGACCGGAAAATCCGCGCGCGATCGAATTGCGCGCGCAGTTGCTTAATGAGCAGGCCGGACCCGTTGCTGCGATCCCACTTTACGAACGCGGGCTGCGGGTCGCTCCTGACGATCTGCGATTGCTGTCGGGGTATGCGGCGGCACTTGGTGAAGCGGGACGGGCGGTCGAAATGCTCAGGGTTGTTCGCCGGGTGAACGTGCTCGCGCCACGCAGCCCAATGCCTCTGTACTTCCAGGCCGTGCTCGCGGCGAGGGCTGGCAAGATTGACCTCGCCAAGAACCTGATGGATCACGTTGGTAACCGGCTAAAGGATTTGCCAGCTGCAACGCTGCTGGAAAGCGCGCTCGAACTGGAAGCTTGGAATAGCGCAATCGCGGTCAATGCCCTTGAACGGCTGGACCGGCAACAGCCCTTCAACCAGCGGGTGCAGCTCCTCTATGCCAAAGCGCTTTTGGCAGTCGACGATCACATGCGACTGCGCCAGCGCTTCGGGCATCTGGCCGATCGTCCCGATGCCTCCCCCTATTTGCTCACCTTGTTGGGGCGTTCCTATGAACGCACAGGCGATCGTGAAACGGCAGGGATGCTGCTTGATCGCGCGGCGACTGCCAACCTTGAACCGCTGCCGATGCGCGAGCGCCCCGATTTCGGCACCAGTTTCGGCTCGTTTGAGTCTTTTGTTGCCGCCGGTGATGCTGCCTTGCTGCAGGATGGGCGTGAAGCCGCTATCATGGCCTATCGACAGGCCGCTGGGTTGCGATATCCCGAATGGCTGATGCTTCGGTTTGCCTATGCTGTCGGGGGTGTGGAAGCTCTGAGCATGGCGGATCGATACCTTGCGGCATTTCCTGACAGCCTTTTGGCTCCGCGATTGGCCGCTCAGGCTGCTGCGCAGAACAGGGACTGGCACCGGGCCAGCATGCTTTTGGCTAATGCGAACCGGCGCCAAGGACTGAGCGACCCCCGGTTACTGGCCGACTTGGCCCTGGCGCAATTGCAGGGCGGCGATCCGCAAGCGGCGCTCACTTCGGCAACGGCTGCCTATCGCCAGCACCGTTCCAGCCCGGATGCGGCCCATGCGCTGGGATTGGTGCTGTCGAGGCTAGGACCGGATCCGACGCAGGCTGCCAGCTTGCTTAACAAGGCTCAGGCAATCGGCAGCACCAACCCAACGGTCATGCAAGTCAACGAACATCGGGATTAACATCGGGGCGCTTTCCACTCGACAATCCGCACGGCTCTCGCCAAAACTAATCGCGCGATTAAATTTTTGGAGGAAGCGACATGTCTGGGGTTCTGGCTGGGGTTACCGTGATCGAGCTGGCAGGGATCGGCCCGGGGCCATTCTGCGGCATGATGCTGGCCGACCACGGAGCGCGGGTAATCCGGGTCGAGCGCCCTGGAACGGCCAGCCGCTTTGGCGATAGCGGCAATCGTGACATCCTTAATCGCAACCGCGAACGGATCGAGCTTGATCTCAAGGATCCCGCAGCAATCGAACAGCTCAAGGCGCTTGTGAAGACCGCCGATGCCATGATCGAGGGGTATCGTCCCGGCGTAATCGAACGCATGGGGATCGGCCCAGATGTCCTGCTGGAGGTAAATCCCAAGCTGGTGATTGGGCGGATGACCGGTTGGGGCCAGGATGGGCCGATGGCGCCCCTGGCCGGGCATGACATCAATTACATCGCGCTTTCCGGCGCTCTCCACTCCTATGGCCGCAAAGGGGAGAAGCCCAGCTTCCCGGTAAATGCCGTGGGTGACTTTGGCGGCGGCGGCATGATGCTGGCTTTTGGCGTGGTTGCCGCGATCCTCCATGCCCGCTCGGGTGGGCCGGGGCAGGTGGTGGACTGCGCCATGGTTGATGGTGCGGCGATCCTTTCAGCCATGACCTATACCTTCCTGGGCAATGGCCAGTGGCGCGATGAGCGGGGGGTCAACCTGCTCGACAGCGGCACGCACTTCTATGACACCTATGAAACCCGCGACGGCAAGTACATTTCGCTCGGTTCGATCGAACCGCAGTTCTATGCGCTGCTGCTCGAGAAAACGGGCCTTGCTGGCGATCCAGACTTTGCCCAGCAGATGAACCCGATGAAGTGGGATGAACTCAAAGAGCGGATGACTGCGCTGATCCTAACCAAGACCCGCGACGAATGGTGCGCGATCATGGACGGCACTGACATCTGCTTTGCCCCTGTGCTGAGCCTCAAGGAAGCGCCAAAGCATCCGCACAATGTGGCACGCAGCACCTTCGTGGAGGATGGCGGCATGGTTCAACCAGCTCCGGCACCGCGGTTCTCGGTTACGCCGGCACCGGCTGTAAAGCTGGCCGGGCGCTGATCCCTTGCTGAGCCGCATCGACCCGATGGTGCGGCTGCTCGCGCTGGCAATTGGCCTGGCGCTGGTTTTGCCGGTGCAGGGTGCCGCGAGGGACCTGGCGCAGTTCGTCGCCAACGGGGCAGTTTTCCTGCTGTTCTTCCTCAATGGCCTGCGGCTGCCGCGCGGCGATGTGCGCGCCGGCATGGGCAACCACCGGCTGCTCTGGCCGCTTGTTGGCTGGGTTTTCGGGGCAATGGGGCTGGCCGGCTGGCTACTTTGGCAGGGCGGGCAGGGCTGGATGCCGCATTTGCTGGCCTTGGGATTTCTTTACCTTGGCTGCCTGCCTTCAACCGTGCAGTCGGCTACGGCCTATTCGTCACTGGCGGGTGGTAATGTTGCAAGCTCGGTCGTTGCGGCGGCCTTGCTGAATATCCTCGGCGTCTTCATCACGGCGCCGCTGTTTTCGCTGTTGGCTGGAAGCGGGGCTGCAGAGTTCCGCGCTGAAGGGCTGATCAAGGTGGTGACGATCCTGCTGATCCCCTTCCTGCTGGGGCAGGCCTTGCAGGGAAAGCTGGGCGCCTGGGTGGCCGGACACCGTCCGCTGGTGACCTGGATGGATCGAACATCGATCGCGATTGCAGTTTATGTCGCCTTTTCGGGTGCTGTCGTGCAGCGGTTCTGGGAACGGATCGATGCGGCAGGCTGGGCCTGGCTTGCCGGTGGTACCGCGTTGTTTCTGGTCTTCGGCCATTTCGGGGCCTGGCTGGTTGGCGGCTCGGTCCGGCTCGATCGTGCCAACCGGGTCAGCTTCCTGTTTGCCGGTGCCCAGAAAAGCATCGCGATGGGGGCACCGCTGGCAACCGTGCTATTCGCGCCCGCTGCAGCCGGGATCGTGCTGCTGCCGATCCTGCTTTATCATCTGGTTCAGCTGGTGATTGCCGCGCCAATTGCGGCGCGGCTCAATCGGCCCGCATAGCGCTTTCGATTTCGCCGTCCGGATAACGCCGATTGTGGCGGATCGACCACCACAGCGACAGACCGATCAGCACCGCACCAATCAGCCCAGTGACCGTTTCAGGAATGTGGAACTTGGCCGAAAGCAGCATGATCACGCCCAGGGCGATGATCGCCCAGAAGGCGCCGTGCTCAAGATAGCGATATTCCGCCAGGGTGCCTTGCTTGACCAGGTGGATCGTCATCGAACGCACGAACATCGCGCCGATCGACAGACCCAGCGCAATGATCACCATGTTGTTGGACAGGGCGAAGGCGCCGATCACGCCGTCGAAGCTGAACGAGGCGTCAAGGATATTGAGGTAGAGGAACCCGCCCAGGCCCGAGCGCACTACCGCGCCCTGGAGTTTCAGCGCTTCTTCGCGCATTTCCAGGATCGTACTGATCGCCTCTACGGCAATAAATGTGACCAGGCCCAGCACGCCCGCAACCATGAAGGTCAGCGCCTCATCTGCCGGCAGCATTCCTGAGATGGCATAGAGAACCAGCAACAGCAGCGCGATTTCGGCAGCCTTGATGTTGGAGACGAGCGAGAGCTTTTCCTCAATCCATTCGACCCAGTGTACGTCCTTTTCGCCATCGAAGAAGAACGACAAGCCAACCATGGCCAGGAAAGCGCCCCCAAAGCCGGCAATCCCGACATGGGCGCTGCTGACGATCCGTTCGTATTCAGCCGGGTTGTTCAGGGAAAGCTGAAGGGCGTCCATCGGCCCAAGTCCTGCGGCAATGGCCACGATGGCCAGCGGGAAGACGATCCGCATTCCGAAGACGGCAATGACCATGCCCCAGGTGAGAAACCGGCGTTGCCAGACATCGTCCATGTCCTTCAAAACCGCCGCGTTCACGACAGCGTTGTCGAACGAGAGCGATACTTCGAGGATCGAGAGGACCAGGATGATCCACAACATCGAGGCGGTCGCGGCAATGTTACCGGTCATGGTCCAGCCGTACCAGACGCCAAGCGCCAGACAGGCGAGGGTGAAAAGGATCGAACCTTTATAGAAACGCATCAGCATGGGGGCGTTCCTATTTCGGCTGGTAAGTCTGTTCAATGCCCGGGAACGATCTGTCCCGAACTTCGGCGGCATAGCGGGCTGCCGCGGCAGAGATCGTTTCGGCGATCTCCTCGTACCGTTTAACGAAACGGGGAACGCGGTCGAACATGCCGAGCATGTCTTCGGTCACCAGAACCTGGCCATCGCACTGGGCTGAGGCGCCGATGCCGATGGTGGGGCAGGATACGGCCTTGGTCACTTCAATGGCGATCGGTTCGACCACGCCTTCGACCACGATGGCAAAGGCCCCGGCTTGATCGAGCGCCTGGGCGTCGGTCACGATCTTGGCGGCTTCAGCATCGCTGCGGCCGCGGGCATTGTAGCCGCCCAGCACGTTGACTGCCTGCGGGGTCAGCCCGACGTGGCCCATCACAGGAATGCCGCGCTGGGTCAGGAAGGCAACGGTTTCAGCCATGGCCGCACCACCTTCAAGCTTTACCGCTGCGCACCCGGTTTCCTTGAGCAGCCGGGCGGCGCTTTCAAAGGCCTGCTGGGGTGAAGCTTCATAGGCTCCGAATGGCATGTCGACCACGACCGCGGCGTGATAGGACCCGCGCACCACGGCCGCGCCATGCGCCGCCATCATGTCGAGCGTCACCGGCACTGACGAAGGTAGGCCATAGATGACCTGGCCCAGCGAGTCCCCGACCAGCAGCAGATCGCAATGGGCATCGAGCAATTGCGCCTGCCGCGCAGTGTAGGCGGTGAGCATGACGACGGGATCGGCCGTGACCCCATCCACCTTGCGCTTGCGGATCGCGGGGATCGTCAGGCGCTTCATGGGTGCCGGGGTGGGATTGGCGCGACTGGTCGCTGTATCGAGCTGGAAGGTCGTGGACATGGGAGTGGCCTTTAGACTGTCTCGCAAAGCTGGGGAAGTGCGGCGATTTGCGCTTGCCAATGGCTGGGTTGCCGCTAGCTTCCTGCGCCAGGGACAGGAAGGCCGGGCGCAAAGCGTAACCGGCCTCGTTAATTCTAGGGGAATTGCATGTTGTTCGGTCGCGTCAAATCACTCGACGCCATTCTGGCCACAGCCGAAAAGAAATCGCTGCACCGCTCGCTCGGTGCCTTCCAGCTGACCATGCTCGGGATCGGGGCCATCATCGGCACCGGGATTTTCGTGCTGACTGCGGAAGCCGCGCAAAAGGCTGGGCCGGGCATGATGATAAGCTTCATCATCGCCGGTTTCGTCTGTGCCGTGGCGGCGCTCTGCTATGCTGAAATGGCGTCAATGGTGCCGGTTTCCGGCTCCGCTTACACCTATTCCTACGCCTCGATGGGCGAAATCGTGGCCTGGATCGTCGGCTGGGCGCTGATCCTCGAATATGCGATCGCGGCCTCGGCGGTGTCGGTCGGGTGGTCCAACTATTTCATTGGCCTGGTGCAATCCGGGTTGGGGATAGAGCTTCCAACCTTCTTCACCAAGGGCGCGCTTGCCGCTGTGGGCGGCGGGATTAACCTGCCGGCTGTGTTCATCGCGCTGGCGGTTACCGCGCTGCTGGTAGTCGGCACCAAGGAATCGGCCACGTTCAACGCCGTGCTGGTGGTGATCAAGATCGTCGCGCTGACCGCCTTCATCATCCTGGCTGTGCCAGTGATGAAGATGGAGAACTTTGAACCCTTCGCGCCGCTGGGCTTTGGTGGGGTTTCGGCAGCTGCGGCTTCGATCTTCTTTGCCTATGTCGGCTTCGATGCGGTTTCGACCGCGGCCGAGGAAACCAAGAACCCGCAGCGCAACATGCCGATCGGCCTGATCGGCAGCCTGGTGATCTGCACCATCTTTTACTTGCTGGTTGCTGCTGGTGCGATCGGTGCCGTTGGCGCGCAGCCGGTGGTTGATGCCGCCGGGCAGGCGCTGGCTACGGGTAGCAAGGAACTTCAGGCTCAGTGCGCCGCGCTGGCTGGTGCGGGCAACACCCCGCTGGTCTGTTCGGATGAAGCGCTGGCCCACGTTCTGCGTGAGATCGGGTACGTCAATGTCGGTAACCTGATCGGCCTGGCTGCCTTCCTGGCGCTGCCTTCGGTGGTGCTGATGATGTTGTTCGGCCAGACCCGCATCTTCTTCGTGATGGCCCGCGATGGTCTGTTGCCTGAAGGCCTGGCCAAGGTGCACCCGAAGTTCAAGACGCCGCACGTGGTGACCATGATCACCGGCGTCTTCGTGACGGCCGCCGCAGCCTTCTTCCCGGTTGGCCAGCTGGCTGACATCTCGAACTCGGGCACGCTGTTCGCCTTCATGACCGTGGCAATCGGTGTGATCATCCTGCGCCGCACTGCGCCGGATCGTCATCGTCCGTTCCGCACGCCGATCGTCTGGGTGGTCGGTCCGGCTGCTGTAGCCGGCTGCGCCTACCTGTTCTTCAACCTCTCGGGCTATACGGAACTGATGTTCCTGGGCTGGGCGGCGATCGGCCTGGTGGTCTATTTCTCTTATGGCCGCCGCAAGAGCCACGTTGGCCGCGGTCTGGTTGAAGTGCACGAACAGGATGCCGGCATCCCGCCGCAGCCGGTTCCGCCGCTGCCGGGCGCCAAGCTCGACTGAGGCATTCCAGTTCACCCGTAGGGGTGGGGAGAGAGGGGCCGCTTCCTGCAAGGGAAGCGGCCTTTTTCCTGGCTGGCATCCGGAGCGGAGTTCCCTTGCCTGTTCTGCAAAATGGAACATAATAGGAACGAAAGGTCCTGATTCGATGATTGCCGCTGTTCCCGCCCCTGTGCCGATTTTGCCCGATGTGCTTGCCCCCGCATCGGGCGGAGCGACCCATGCCGAGTTGTTCACCGGGGCGCAGGACTGTGCCGGGGCGGCCTTTGCCCTGGCGCTGGAAGGCCACCGTACCCTGCCTGGCGATGAGCGACCCTGGCTGTGGGTGCAGGATCGTGCCAGCTTGCGGCAAACCGGCCGGCCCTATCGCCCCGGCCTGCCGCGCGCACTGCGCCACAGGTTGGTTCATGTTGCCGTCACCACGCCCGAGGATGCGCTGTTCGCGCTGGAAGAAGGGTTGCGCTGCCGCGATCTGGCTTTTGTGGTGGGGGAGATCGCCGGCAATCCCCGCGCACTTTCCCTCACCGCCCAGCGCCGGCTCAGCCTGATGGCGGAAAAGCATGGCGTGCCGCTGTGGCTGGTGCGGGTGGGGGCAGGGCGCGACCTGTCTTCTGCCCGCCAGCGCTGGGCCCTGCGCTCGGCCGCCTCGCTCCCGCCGCGCTGGAACGCGCAGGCGCCCGGCACTGCTGCCTGGCGCGCCGAACTGTTCCGCGCCCGCAATCACCCGCCCGGAGAATGGATCCTGCGCGATGACGGACAGGCCCTCATCGCCCAGCCGGCCCAGCAGTCGACGCATCCTGTCGATCTGGCTGGTGCGGTTGGCGATCGACCGCTGGCGGCTGGCTGAAGGACTGCGCGCGGGGGAAGGCGGCGATGCTGTTCCCCATGCCCTGATCAGCGAGACTGCGCACGGCCCGCGGATTACCGCGGCGAACGCGGCTGCGTTGGCGGAGGGTGTGCAAGTGGGCACCGTCCTGGCCGATGCGCGCGCACTGTGTCCGGCGCTGGCCGTTAGCCCGGCCGATCCGGTGGGCGACCGCGCCGCCTTGGAAGCCCTTGCGCTGTGGGCGCAGCGCTGGGGGCCGTGGTCGGCGCTTGACCTGCCCGATGGGCTGGTGGTTGACGTGACCGGCGTGGCGCATCTGTTCGGAGGGGAAGCCGGCCTGATCAAGGATGCCGCGCAGTCGCTAGCGGCGCGGGGCTTTGCTGCCCGGCTGGCGATTGCGCCGACTGCCGGGGCGGCCTGGGCCTTGGCGCATTATGGGCAGGAAGGGGCAATTCTGCATCCCGGTGACAATCTCGATGCTCTCCCCGTCGCAGCATTGCGCCTCGATCCGGCCACCGTGCTGGTACTGCGGCGGCTCGGCCTCAAGCGGATTGGGGAGCTGTCTGGCGTTGCGCGCGATGCGCTGGCGCGGCGGTTCCGCAATCACAAGGCACCCGCGGCCAATCCGCTGATCCGGCTCGACCAGTTGCTGGGCCGGGTCCCGGAACCCTTGCTGCCGGTCCTGCCGGTCGACGTCCCGTTGGTCCAGCGGCGGCTGATGGAGCCAATCCGCCACCGCAGCCTGCTCGATCAGGTGCTGGGCGATCTCTGCGCCGATCTGGTGCGGGTGCTGGAAGGGCGGGCGCTGGGCGCGCGGCGGCTGGAGCTGGCGCTGTGGAAGGTTGATGGCGAGGTGCTGCAGCGCCGCCTCGAACTCGCCGCCGCCAGCCGTGATCCGGCCCATATCGCCGCCTTGTTCGGCCGCAAGCTTGACGATCTCGACGCGGGCTTCGGGATCGAACTGGCCCGCCTGCGCGCGCCCTGGACCGAGCCATTGCCGTTCAGCCAGCGTGATTTCGAGGCGGCGGCGGAGGCGCATGGCACTTCGCTTGCCGCCTGTATTGACCGGCTGGTGATCCGGCTTGGTCCTGATGCTGTGCGGCGGCCGGCCCCGCGTGCCAGCCATGTGCCGGAACGCGCCCAGAAATGGGTTTCCTTGTTGGGTGCGCCATCGACATCCGTTGATGGCTTGCTGCACCGGCTGGCCGATGCAGCTTCCAGCCGTGAGGCTGGACAAGGACATCGCCCCCTGAAGCTGCTTGACCGGGCTGAACCGATTGCCGTGCTCTATGCCAGCCCCGATGGCCTGCCGCGGCGGTTCCGCTGGCGCGGGCAGGTGCACGAGATCGCCCGGGCCGAGGGGCCAGAGCGGATCGCGCCCGAATGGTGGCGCGAACGCTCCACCGTGCGGCTGCGTGACTATTACCGGATCGAGGACGGGGAAGGGCGGCGTTACTGGATCTACCGCAATGGCCTGCCCGATGATGGCCGGGGCGGTATTCCCGAATGGTTCCTGCAGGGGCTCTATGCCTGAGGCCCCGCTCACTCCTGAACGCCGAAGAGCCAGTCCGCAGCCTGGCCTTGGCCCGCCGCCGCGCGCGCCGTTCGTCGAGCTGGGACTGGTCAGCTGCTTTTCCTTCCTGCGCGGGGCATCTGATGCGGTTGATCTTGTCACCACGGCGCGGGCGCTGGGCTATGACGCGATCGGGATTGCCGATGCCAATACCATGGCCGGGGTGGTGCGGATCCATGCCGAGGCCAAGGCATTGGGACTGAAGCCAGTGATCGGTTGCCGGATCGAGACGGTCGAGGGACTGGTCTTCCTGGCCTATCCGGCAACCCGCGCCGCCTATGGCCGGCTCTGCCGCCTGATCTCGGCCGGGCGGATGGCTACGCTGGATGGCGAATGGCAGGAGAAGGGCATCTGCGAGATCGACCTTGCGCTGCTGGCCGAGCACGCGGAGGGCGTGCACCTGGTGCTGGTGCCGCCCGAGCAGCTGGATGCGGAGCTGAGGGTCGCGGTGGAAAGCAACATCATCCCCCTCCCGCTTGCGGGAGGGGCTAGGGGTGGGCCCCTTAATCACTCTGCAAGCGGACCCACCCCCGACCCCTCCCGCAAGCGGGAGGGGAGAGTCATAACCGCCCCATTCTCTGACCTCCTCCCGCAACTGGTCGATCGCCTGCCGACGCTGCGCCATCTTGCCGCCAGCTATCTCTACACTGGCGATGACCTGGCCCGGATTGCCCGGCTCGACGCCCTGGCGAAAGCGCAAGGTCTTTCGCTGCTCGCCACCAACCAGGTGCTCTATCACGCGCCTCAGCGCCGCCCGCTGCACGATGTGATGACGGCGATCCGACACAAGACCACGGTTGCGGCAGCCGGGCATTTGCTTGAAGCCAATGCCGAACGGCACCTGAAATCGCCCGAAGCGATGCAGCGGCTGTTCGCGCGCTGGCCCCATGCGATCAGCGCGGCGCGGGAACTGGCCGATGCCTGCCGGTTCAGCCTGGATGAGCTGCGCTATGAATATCCGCGGCAGGACTATCCCGATGGGCTCGATGCCCAGGCCTATCTGGAGCGGCTGACCTGGGAAGGGGCGGCGCTGCATTACCCCATCGGTGTGCCGGAAAGCGTGGCCGAGACACTGCACAAGGAACTCGCGCTGATCGGCAAGAAGCAGCTCGCGCAGTACTTCCTGACCATCAAGGAAATCGTCGATTTCGCCCGTAGCCGCCAGCCGCCGATCCTGTGCCAGGGACGGGGTTCAGCGGCCAATTCGGCGGTGTGCTTCTGCCTGGGGATCACCTCGGTCAATCCGGTCGAGCATGCGCTGCTGTTCGAGCGCTTCATTTCCGAGGATCGCGACGAGCCCCCCGATATCGACGTCGATTTCGAGCATGAGCGGCGCGAGGAGGTGATCCAACACATCTACGAGAAGTATGGCCGCCACCGCGCCGGCCTGTGCGCCACGGTGATCCACTATCGTCCGCGCATGGCGATCCGCGAGGTCGGCAAGGCGATGGGCCTGTCCGAGGATGTGACCAGCATGCTCGCACGCACGGTCTGGGGCAGTTACGGCCGTTCGATCGAGGAGCGACACATGGCTGAAACCGGCCTGAATATCAGCGACCCTCATCTTAAGCGCGTTCTTAGATTGACGCAGCAGATGATTGGAATGCCGAGACATTTGTCGCAACATGTCGGGGGATTCATCCTGACCGAGGGGGCGCTGACCGAAACCGTGCCGATAGGCAACGGCGCCATGGCTGATCGCAGCTTCATCGAATGGGACAAGGACGATATCGACGCCTTGGGCATCCTCAAGGTCGATGTGCTGGCGCTGGGCATGCTGACCTGCATCCGCAAATGCCTCGATCTGTTGCGAGGGTCTCACGGGCAGGACCTGGTGCTCGCCACGGTCCCGCGAGAGGATCCGGCGGTTTACGACATGCTGTGCCGGGGGGATTCGCTGGGCGTTTTCCAGGTTGAAAGCCGGGCGCAGATGAACATGCTGCCGCGCCTCAGGCCGCGCTGCTTCTATGACCTGGTGATCGAGGTGGCGATTGTCCGTCCCGGGCCGATTCAGGGCGACATGGTCCACCCCTATCTCAAGCGGCGGCGCGGTGCCGAGGCGGTGGCGATTCCCGCTCCGGGTCCGGCCCATGGCCCACCTGATGAGTTGACCTCCATCCTCGGCCGCACGCTGGGGGTGCCGATCTTCCAGGAACAGGCGATGAAGATCGCGCTCGATGCGGCGAAGTTTTCCAGTCTTGAGGCCAACCGGCTGCGCAAGGCCATGGCCACTTTCCGCAGCCGCGGCATGGTGCATGAACTGGAAGACCTGATGGTCGGGCGGATGGTGGCGCGCGGTTATGATCCGGACTTTGCCACGCGCTGCTTCAGCCAGATCAAGGGCTTTGGCGAATACGGCTTTCCGGAAAGCCACGCCGCCAGCTTTGCCTTGCTGGTCTATGTCTCGTCATGGCTAAAGTGCCATTACCCGGCGGCTTTCGCCTGCGCGCTGCTTAATTCACAGCCGATGGGATTTTATGCCCCGGCCCAGATCGTCCGCGATGCGCGCGAGCACGGTGTGGCGGTTCTGCCGGTCGATGTGAATGCCAGCGGGTGGGACAATGCGCTCGAGGACGGCGCCCTGCGCCTTGGCCTGCGTCAGGTCGATGGTTTCCCCGAGGCTGCCGCCGCGCGGATCGTCGCGGCGCGGGAGACGGGGTCATTTCGCGATGTGCGCGAACTCAAGGAGCGGGCCGGGCTGTCACCGGCATTGATTGAGCGGCTGGCTGCGGCGGACTGTTTCAATTCGTTGGGGCTGACCCGCCGGCAGGCACTGTGGGATGCGCGCAGTCTGGTCACCGCGCCCGACCTGCCGTTGTTCGCCGCCATGGCCGCGCGCGACGAGGGGACGGAGCGCAGCGCCACCCGCCTGCCGGCTATGCCCCTGTCGGAAGAGGTGGTGGCCGATTACCAGACCCAGCGGCTGAGCCTGAAGGCCCATCCGCTGGCCTTCCTGCGCGCCAGCCTGGCCGACCGGGGCTTTGTCCGCGCCTCGGAACTGCGGGAACGCAAATACCGTTCGGCGGTACAGGTGGCGGGCGTTGTGCTGATCCGCCAGCGTCCAGGCAGCGCCAAGGGCGTCTGCTTCATCACGCTGGAGGACGAGACCGGGGTGGTGAACCTGGTGATCTGGCCTGACCTGATGGAGAAACAGCGCAAGGTGATCATGGGCGCGCGGCTGATGGAGGTGAAGGGCCGGGTCGAATACGATGACGAGGTGGTCCACGTGATCGCCACTCACCTGACCGACGCTACCCCGGCACTCCATGCGCTATCGGATGATCTTCTGCCGCCGACACTGGACCGCGCGGATGAGGTTCGACGGCCTATCCAGGGGCGCCTATCCCCTTACCATCGTGCCGGTCATCCCCGCGATGCGCGGGTCATCCCGAAATCGCGGGATTTTCATTGATCAGCAAATGCCTGCTTGGGGAACTCTCAGACCGCTTCCAGAGCATAGCCTGCCGAACGCACGGTCCGTACCGGATCGGGCGCGCCGTCCAGTTCGATACCCTTGCGCAGGCGGCGGATATGGACATCAACCGTGCGAAGTTCGATCTCGCTTTCGGTGCCCCAGACAGCATCGAGCAGCTGGCCGCGGCTGAAGACCCGGCCGGGGTGCTCCATGAAGAACTTCAGCAGGCGGAACTCGGTGGGACCAAGCTGGATCACCTGACCGCGCCGCGTAACCTTGTGCGCCGTGGCATCGAGCGAGAGATCGCCGACCGTGATCGTCTCCCCTGCGAGCGCCGGGCGGATCCGCCGCATAATGGCGCCAACCCGGGCGATTAGTTCGCGCGGAGAGAATGGCTTGGTGAGATAGTCGTCCGCCCCTGTTTCAAGGCCGCGGATCTTGTCATCCTCGGCGCCGCGGGCGGTCAGCATGATGATTGGAACATGGGCGGTGGCCTTGTCCCGGCGCAGGCGGCGGCAGACTTCGATCCCGCTGGTGCCTTCGACCATCCAGTCCAGCACGACCAGATCCGGGGATTCTTCCTGGGCGAGCAACAGGGCTTCATCACCATCGGGGGTGACGGTTACGGCATAGCCTTCCGCAGTGAAACGGAATTCCAGCAGCTCGGCCAGCGCCGGATCATCCTCAACCAGCAGAAGGCGCGGCTTGCTCATCTAAAGTACGCTCCATCAATCGCACTGCCAAAGCCGTTGGAGCGATTTGATTGCAATTGCGTGACAGAGCGCGGCTTCACAACCGCCCCGCGCGCGAAGCCATCGACCGGCGAAGCAGGTGCGGACTGGCGCAGCGATAGCAAACGGGTGTTCAGCTGTCAGGCCCCGGTCGCATCTTCCCGGTCGGTCAAGTAAGAGCCCGTTGCCGCATAGTGGACCATTTCGGCCACGTTGGTGGCATGGTCACCAATCCGCTCGATGTTGCGGGCGACGAACAGCAGTTCGGCTGCGCTGCTGATCGAGGTGGGGTTCTCGATCATATGGCTGACGAGGTTGCGGAAGATCGAATTGTAGAAGGCATCGACCTTGTCATCGCGGGCCACGATCTCAGTTGCCAGGGCAGCATCGCGCGCGGCAAAGGCGGTCATCACATCGTGGACCATCTCACCGGCCACTTCGGCCATGGCCGGGATCAGGGTCAGCGGATCGAACTTCTTGCGATGTTCGATCTTGTCGGTGCTCTTGGCGATGTTCTTGGCATAGTCGCCAATCCGTTCGACCACGCCGGCGATTTTCAGCGCCGCGATCACTTCGCGCAGGTCATCGGCCATCGGTGCGCGCAGGGCGATCACGCGAATTGCCAGCTTGTCGACCTCGGCTTCCAGGGCGTCGATCCGCTTGTCACGGGCGATCACGCCCTTGGCGAGTTCGCTGTTGCCCTTGACCAGAGCCTCCATCGCCTCGGCCAGAGAGACTTCGGCCAGGCCGCCCATTTCGGCGATCAGGCCCCGCAGGCGGGTGATGTCTTCGTCAAAGGCTTTGACTGTGTGTTCCTGTGCCATCAGCCGTACCGTCCCGTGATGTAATCCTTGGTCCGCTCTTCGCGGGGATTGGTGAAGATATCGCTGGTCTTGCCGTATTCCACCATTTTGCCGAGGTGGAAAAAGGCCGTACGCTGCGAAACGCGCGCGGCCTGCTGCATCGAGTGGGTGACGATGACGATGGCGTAACGGCCCTTCAGTTCGCCAATCAGTTCCTCGATACGGGCCGTGGCGATCGGATCGAGCGCCGAGCAGGGCTCGTCCATCAGGATAACTTCAGGATCGACCGCAATCGCGCGGGCGATGCATAGGCGCTGCTGCTGACCGCCAGACAGGGCCGTGCCGCTGTCAGTCAGCCGGTCTTTGACTTCGTCCCACAGGCCGGCGCGCTTCAGCGATTTTTCGACGATATTGTCGAGATCAGCCTTACTGCCTGAAAGGCCGTGGATGCGCGGGCCATAGGCGATATTTTCATAGATCGACTTGGGGAAAGGGTTGGGCTTCTGGAACACCATCCCGACCCGGGCGCGCAATTGCACCACGTCCATGCCGGACTTGTAAATATCTTCGCCGTCGAGCGTGATCTCACCTTCTACCCGGGCGCCAACGATCGTATCGTTCATCCGGTTGAGTGAGCGCAGGAAGGTTGACTTGCCGCAGCCCGACGGGCCGATGAAGGCCGTGACATAGTCGGTCGGGATGTCGATCGAAACGTCGTCGATCGCGCGCTTCTCTCCGTAGAAAATGGAGACGTTGCGCGCACTGATCTTGGCGTTCACGGGATCAAGGGAATGGGTCGTGGTCATTACCAGCGTTTCTCGAAACGGTTGCGAAGGTAGATGGCGAGGCCGTTCATCACCAGCAGGAATGCCAGCAGGACGATGATCGCGGCCGAGGTCCGCTCAACGAAGCCGCGGTCAATTTCATCGGACCAGAGGAAGATCTGGACCGGGAGGACCGAGGCCGGCGAAGTGAACCCTTCCGGCGGTGTAGCTACGAAGGCCCGCATGCCGATCATCAGCAGCGGCGCGGTTTCGCCCAGGGCGCGGGCCATGCCGATGATGGTGCCGGTAAGAATACCGGGCAGGGCCAGCGGCAGGACATGGTGGAACACGGTCTGGACCCGGCTGGCCCCTACAGCCAGCGCGGCATCGCGGATCGAAGGCGGCACGGCCTTGATCGCGTTGCGCCCCGAAATGACGATCACCGGCATGGTCATCAGCGCAAGGGTCATGCCCCCGATCAACGGAGCAGACCGGTAGTTCGGGAAGATGGTCAGGAACACTGCCAGTCCAAGCAGGCCAAAGATGATCGAAGGAACGGCGGCCAGGTTGTTGATCGATACTTCGATAATGTCGGTCCAGCGGTTCTTTGGGGCATATTCCTCAAGATAAACCGCTGCCAACACACCGATCGGGAAGGCGAGGACGAGGGTAATCAGCATCGTCAACATCGAACCCTTGAGCGCTCCCCAGATCCCGACTGCCTGCGGGCCGGTGGCATCGGCGCGGGTCAGGAAGCCCAGATCCCAGGCTTGGGCGAGCTTACCTTCGGCGCGCAGTTTGGCAGCCATCGCCTTGAGGTCATCCGAAGCGCCATCGCCACGCAGCGCTGCGGCCAGGTCGTCGCTGGCGGGCAATTCCGCATTGACCGAGCCACGGAGCGACTGCGGGTCGGCTGCGATTGTCATTGCAAGTTCACGCCAGGCCTGTGGATCAAGCTCTGCTGCGGCATCGACGCCAAGCGCCGAGGCCGCGGCTGCGGTCACAACATCAGGCAGCCCAGCGGTTTCAAGCTGCGAGACAGCATCGCCGGAGGAGAGGTTGGCCGGATCTACGGTCATCCCGCTAGCGGCGAGATTAACCGGAAAGCGCAATTCAGCCCGCTTGAACCCGCCAACCGCGTTGGCAGTCATCGTAACGAGCAGGAAGGCCAGGACCAGCGCAGAGAAGAGCACAGCTATCAGACCCAGCGCGCGGAAGCGGCGCTCGGCGGCATAGCGGGCCTTCAGGCGGGCGGAGGAGACGTTACTCATAGGCTTCGCGGAACCGCTTTACGACGCGCAGGGCGATAAAGTTAAGGGCGAGGGTGACGCAGAACAGCACGAAGCCCAACGCAAAGGCGGATAGCGTTGCCGGGTGATCGAAGCTGCCTTCGCCGGTCAGCATGGCAACGATCTGGAATGTCACCGTGGTCATCGATTCGAACGGGTTGGCCGTGAGGCGCGCAGTCGCGCCTGCAGCCATCACCACGATCATTGTTTCCCCAATCGCACGGCTGACGGCGAGCATGACCCCGGCGACAATGCCGGGAAGGGCGGCCGGGATCAGCACCTTCTTGATCGTTTCCGAGGTTGTGGCACCCATCGCTAGGCTGCCATCACGCATCGCCTGCGGGACCGCGGCGATGCTGTCATCGGCCATCGACGAGACAAACGGAATGATCATGATCCCCATGACGAGGCCCGCGGCCATCGCGCTTTCGCTGGAGGCGCTGGCGATGCCGGCAGCCTGCGCGGCATCGCGCACCAACGGGGCGACAGTCAGTGCAGCGAAATAGCCGTAAACCACGGTCGGCACACCCGCGAGGATTTCAAGCAGCGGTTTCATCCATTTGCGGACATTGGCGCTGGCATACTGCGTAAGGTAGATCGCGCTCATCAGGCCCAGCGGGATAGCGACCAGCATGGCGATGATCGCGCCGATGAAGATCGTGCCCCAGAACAACGGCAGCGCGCCATAATCCTGCCCCAGGTTGGCCCCCGGAGTGGCCATCGGATCGGGCCCCCAATGGGTGCCGAACAGAAATTCACCGGGGCTGACGAAGCCGAAGAAGCGGATCGTTTCGAACAGCAGCGAGGCGACGATCCCAAAGGTCGTGAGGATCGCAACCAGCGAAGCCATGAGCAGAGCCATCATGACAGCCCGTTCGACCCGAGTGCGAGCTGTGAAATTCGCGCGAAGCTTGAGGAAGGCATAGGCACCGCCAATCAGCCCAAGCAGCAGGGTAACGACGACCCCGATCGTGCCATAGAGAGCCAAGGCCTCGCGGAACGGCTGAACCAGTGCGTTGGCTGCCGGGTTGAAGGCTCCAAAAGCCGTGCCAGCCGCAACGGCATAGGCCTCGGCCAGGATCGAATCGCGTTCAATCCCGAAGGCCGGAAGACTGGCTGCGGCCGGGTTGCTGGTTACCTGGGTCAGGATCAGGCCAGGACTGATGCCATTCCAGACAATTGCAAACAGGGCGGCGGGAACCACCGTCCACAGCGCGACGTACCAGCCATGGTAATTGGGCAGCGAATGCAGCGGAGCGCGCGTACCCGCCGGGGCCGCGCGCTTGAACATCCAGGCCTTGGAACGCGCCGCCAGCCATGCAATCAGGCCCAACCCAAGGGCGAGCAGGAGAGGAATGGCTGGCGACATCGTTCGTATTGGTCCCTGTTACACGCTTACTTGAGGCCGCTAGCGTCCATGACGGCCAGATCGCTGACCACCTTGGCGTTCTTGGCCTGAACATCATCCGGGGCGACAACCATGCCCTGGCGCGCGAGCAGACCGCCCTTGCTCCAGTTCTTGGCCCATTCGCCCAGAAACTCCTTCAGCCCCTTGATCGCGCTGACGTGCGCCGCCTTGACGTAGATGTAAAGCGGACGCGCACCCGGATAGCTGAAATCGGCAATCGAGGCATAGGTCGGGAGCACACCGTTCATCGGCGAACCCTTCAGCTTGTCGGCATTTTCTTCAAGGTAGGAAAAACCGAACACGCCAAGCGCCTTGGGATTGGCTTCCAGCTTCTGCACGATCAGGTTGTCGTTTTCGCCGGCATCGACATAGGCACCGTCGTTCCGCACTTCGGTGCAGATCTTTTCGTGCTTTTCCTTGTCGCTGTCCTTCAGTGCCTTCATCGCCGGATCGGTGTCGCAGCCCTTCATCAGGACCAGTTCCTTGAGCGCGTCACGCGTGCCCGAGGTCGAGGGCGGGCCATAGACGAGGATCGGAATCGCCGGCAGGGCAGGGTTCACATCGGCCCAGGTCTTGGCCGTGTTGGGCTTGCCAAACGGATTGGCGGCCAGCGCCTTGTAGACATCGGCTTGGGTAAGAGTGATCGACGGGCCATTCTTGGCTTCGGCAAAGGCGATACCGTCAAGGCCAACCTGGACTTCGATGATGTCCTTGACGCCGTTCTTCTGGCAGTCTTCAAACTCCGACTTCTTCATCCGCCGCGAGGCATTGACGATGTCGGGATGCTGCACGCCTACGCCGGCGCAGAACAGCTTCATGCCGGCACCTGTACCGGTCGATTCGATGATCGGCGATTTGATTTCGGCGTTCGACTTGGCAAGCGAATCCGAAATTGCCTTGGCAAAAGGATAGACGGTCGATGAACCGACAGCGCGGATCTGGTCGCGCGAGGTCGACTGGGTGCCGCAACCAGCCAGCAGGGTGGCGGTGGCGGCAGCAATGAGCAGCTTGGTCTTGGTCATGGAATCAGCCCCTTCTTGGCGATGACCTGGTCGCTCTGGCGGAGTTCCATGACAGGTTTATGACAATTCAATTTCGCGCAGGGCGGGAAGCGAAATTGTCACCTTGGTGCCTTCTCCCAGGACGCTGGTGATATCCAGCGTGCCACGGTGGCGTTCGACATAATGCTTAACAATCGCAAGGCCCAGACCCGTGCCGCCCGAGGCCCGGCTGCGGCCCGGATCAGTACGATAGAAGCGCCGGGTCAAATGGGGCAGGTGTTCGGCCGCAATGCCCGGGCCATGGTCGGCAACCGACAGTGTGATGCGATCATAACCATCGGCTGAAACGGCAACTTCGACCGGCGAATCTTCGCCGCCATACTTCAAGGCATTGTCGATCAGGTTGCGCAGCAATTGTTCAAGCTGGGTCGAATCGCCGGCAACCATGGCGTCATCAATCACGCCGGTTAGGTGCACGCGTTCCTTTCCGCGCAGCGAGGCGACTTCGCCAACCACGCGAGCGGCAAGCTTGCCCAGATCAAGCGGTTCTGTCGGGTGATCGTGCTTCTCGGCCTCAGCGTGGCTCAAGGATAGCAGGTCTTCGACCAGCGACAGCATCCGCCGTGCCTCGCGCAGGACGATACCCAAGAAGCGCTTCTCTGCCTCTGCATCGACCGCAGGGCCGCCTTCCTCAAGCGTTTCGACATAGCCGATGATCGCGGCCAGCGGCGTGCGCAGTTCATGGCTAGCATTGGCAACGAAGTCTGTGTGGGCGCGGCTCACATCGGCTTCAGTGGTGCGATCAGCCAGTTCGATCAGCCAGCGCTGCTTGTCGATCCTGCGGCGCGTCAGTTGCCAGAGGCTGCGGGTGCCAGTGAACCCAGGGATGGTTACACAATCACCGTCGCCCATCTCCAGCAGGCGCATGGCGTCCGGATGCCGCAGGCCGATTCGTGCGTCCTGCCCCTGGACGTGATCACCAAGCGCGGCGCGGGCTGCGGCATTGGCCATCACGATTCGTGTGCCCTCCAACACCAGCAGTGGCGCTCCGAGCGATTCGATGGTTTCGCGTACCGCATCTCGGGTAACTTCGGCCTTGTCGACGCGGGCCTCGGCAATTTCGGGTTCAGGCAGGGTCAGCCATAGCGATCCGCACCAGACCAAGGCAACGGCACCAACCAGCCATAGATCTACGCCGGCAACGATAAGGCCAAGCGCAGCCAGCGCGGCAAGAGACAGTCCTGCAATCGGAGGGGTGCGCTTGCCGGTCATGCGGAGTGGATGATTAGTCTGTCCAGGCCAAGCAAGCCAGATGGCAATTCTACCGGCACCGACCGGCAAAATCTGCCGGGATGTGGTGGTGACCCCTACGGGACTCGAACCCGTGTTTCAGCCGTGAAAGGGCCGCGTCCTAGACCGCTAGACGAAGGGGCCAAACCGGCTTGAGGCCGTCAGGCAGGCCGGGCGTTTAGGGAAGCGAGCCGAGGGGGTCAAGCCGGTTTTTAAAAGAATGTTTCAATCGGCCCAGGCGGCGTCGTCAACGTGCAGTTCCGCGGCGGGGCGGCTACCCCAGTCGTCGATCTTGGCTCGACCGGCGAGCCAGAATCGGCGGCCCTGAGCGCGATTGAGCAAAGCCTGACCCAACTCGGTCTCAGCCTGGCGGAAAGCGACCGCCTTGAAGCTGGCTCCATCATCACCGCGGACGATCAGCCGAACATGGTCCTTTCCAACCAGGTCTGCCTTGATCAGCCGCACTGGCCCGACCGCGACGCGCGGCCCCGGCCAGCCCATGCCATAGGGTCCGGCGCTTTCCAGCGTTTCGACCAGTGGCGGCACCAGGCCGCCCGGCGCAACCGCCAGGTCCAACTGCAGCGATTGTCCCGCTTGTGCTGTGATGACCGCCGCGCCAAGCCGCTCATCAAGGAATTCGGCAAGGGCGCTCAGTCGGTCCGGCGCGATGGTCAGGCCGGCGGCCATGGCATGGCCACCGCCCGCAACCAACAGACCGGCCTCGCGCGCAGCGATGATCGCCGCCCCAAGGTCAACCCCTGCGATGGAGCGGCCCGAACCCTTGCCGTGGCCGTGCTCATCGGCATCAAGCGCAATGACAATCGCCGGCCGGCCGGACTTCTCCTTGATCCGTCCTGCCACGATCCCGATCACGCCGGGATGCCAGCCAGCGCCGGCCAGCAGCACGACCGCGCGGTTGTGCTGCGCTTCAAGCTGCGCTTCGGCAGCTTCCTGCACGGCGGCTTCGATTGCGCGCCGCTCTTCGTTTAATTGCGATAGCTGGGCGGCAATGGCGCGGGCTTCTTCGGGGTCTTCCGTGGTCAGCAGGCGTACGCCCAGCGTCGCCTCGCCCACGCGGCCGCCAGCATTGATCCGCGGGCCGAGCGCGAAGCCCAGATCGCTGCATGTGGGCGCGCGGCTCAAGCGACTGGCATCGATCAACGCAGCCATCCCGATATTTTCGCGCCGGGCCATGACTTTTAGTCCCTGCGCCACCAGCGCGCGATTAAGACCGTGCAGTGCAGCAACGTCTGCGACCGTGCCCAGGGCAACAAGGTCAAGCAGCGAGAATAGATCCGGCTCTGGACGCGTCTCGAAAAACCCGCGCTGGCGTAGGACACGCACAGTTGCGATGGCCAACAGGAATGCAACGCCTACCGCTGCAAGATGGCCATGCGCGGCGGCCAGGTCATCCTCGTCAAGGCGGTTGGGGTTCACCAGCGCCATGGCACGGGGCAATTCGGCCGCGCACTTGTGATGATCGACCACGATTACGTCGATCCCGGCAGCGTGTGCCATTTCCAGCGCTTCGAATGCCATCGCCCCGCAATCGACAGTAACGATCAGGCTCGACCCTTCCTGACCAAGCCGAACCAGCGCCTCGCCCGATGGGCCATAGCCTTCTAGCAGGCGGTCAGGGATGTAATAGCGCGCCGGGTGCCCCAACATGCGCAACAGGCGGATCAACAAAGCTGCGCTGGTGGCCCCGTCGACGTCGTAATCGCCGTAGACTGTCAGTACTTCACCGGTGATGACGGCTTGAGCCAGCCGGTCAGCTGCCTGGTCCATATCGCGGAAGGCAGAGGGATCGGGCAAAAAGGCGCGCAGTGACGGGTTGCGGTGCCGTTCGACATCATCGTGGGCTACGCCGCGGGCCAGCAGCAACTGCGTTACCAGATCATGGTCGAGCGAGGCTTGGCTGTTCGACAGGTCCATGTTCCCTCCACGCCAGCGCCAGACACGCCCGGTTAGAGAGCGTTCAATGCCGAGAATGGATGAAGGGGCAGATGCCATAACGTTCGGGCTAGCCGAACCAGCGGTCGGTGAGAAGGGGCGCACTTCGGCTTTTCACGGCTTTGCAGGTGCGCGCGGCTGGGCCATGATCTCTGTCATGCTTGCGATTATCTGGCACAGCCGCACTGGCGCCGCTCGCGCCCTGGCCGAAGCTGCCCACGTGGCGAGCAAGGGGCGATCCCATCTGCTGCCAGCAGAATTGGTGCAGGCAACAGACCTCTTGGCGGTATCTGGCTATCTATTCGTCTGCCCAGAGAACCTTGGCACGATGAGCGGGGCGATGAAGGAGTTCTTCGACCGCAACTACTATCCCTTGCTAGGCCGAGTTGGAGGCCGGCCCTATGCATCGATTATAAGTGCAGGCACTGACGGTCAGGGTGCCCAGGCCCAACTTGACCGGATCGTGACCGGCTGGCGGCTACGACGGGTGGCTGAGCCTATGATTGTCAATCTTGGTGCACAGACGCCGGAGGCAATCCTGGCGCCTAAGATCGTGCCAAGCTCCGCGCTGGTTGCGGCTGCCGATCTTGGCGCCGCCATTGCCGAAGGGATTGCGATGGGCGTTTTCTGAAGTGCCGTGCAATCCGCTGTCAGAAAATAGGTCCGAAGCAGAGGTAACTGGGCCGTAAGGACTCGACTTGTTGCGGCTAAAAATGCCAGACATTTTGGGTCTTGGGGGGAATGACTATCAAAGTACAGCGGGACAACCAGGCTGATGGACAGGCACCGCGGCTGTGCCTGGTATTTGCGCCCGGTACACGGCCCGATCTGCGCGCGCTTCAGCTGCTATCGGAACACAGAGCTGCGTTCAGTATTTCGCATCACGGAGCCAATGCCGATTGGGCGGAAATCCTTTCCAATGGTCTGACTTTCGATTGTACCGGGTTGGCGCCTGGGCCCGATGAGCCACAGCCTCCGGTTGGTACGCCCGTCGGACTTAGATCAATGCCGGCGGGTGAGGTGATTGCTCTCGCGCCCGGGCCCCACCTGATGGGAGCAGCGGGGCTGCTGCCGGTGCTTCAGGCAATTGCCCGGCTGGGGGTTGAACTTGCGGCATTGCCCGGCGTTAAGGCGCTTGTCTGGTCCCCTGCCGCATCATGGGTCGCCCCTGAACTATTTCGCCGTTCGATTGGGGATTGGCTGGCGGGTGGCGCATTCCCGGGGTTGGCGCTGACCTCGCTTGAGCGGGAGCGGAATGGCGCGATGGTTTCGCGCGGGCTTCATTTGCTTATTGGGCAGGAAGTCCGCTTTGAGCCAGACAAGCGCTTACCGAGCGCGGCGATGGCGCGGCTTGCTGTCCGTCTGATCCACGAGCTGGTGCAGTCCGGTCCGCTTATGTTTGAGCGGGACTTTAAAGGTCCCGAAGGGGAACATCTTCTGGCTGTGCCTGTGCGTGATGGCACGCAGATCCGGATCCTGTTGAGCGGTCTTGGCAACGGGTGATGAGCGGGCATCGAGGTTGCGATCGGGGGTGGCTGCCATTCCGTGCCGTAAACCTGCGTGGCCGGCCGGGTTTTGATCCCGGCATGCAGCGCCACCATTTGCTTCCCATGCAGCTGTTGCGCCAAGGCGGCACGGCGGCATTGTTTCACGCAGTTGGGCGTGACCAGCTACGATTTGATGATTTCAGGCGTAACGGCCTGTTGCTTCCGGCCACGGATCGGTCTGCGCTGCGGGTTGGGCTGCCGCTGCACCGGGGGCCGCATCGCACTTATAACGAGATGGTCAGCGAACGGGTGGGCCAGATCGAGGCGGGATGGGCCCGAAGCCGACGTGTTTCACCCCAGGTTGCGATTTCTGACGCACTTGCGCGGCTGGAATTGCTGCAACGCGCGCTGCGGCGGCGCCTGCTGGACCAGCGGCGGAGGCTGTTACTCAGCCGCAAGGATCCGCTGGGAAGCGGGGCAGACTTTACCGAGCTTGATGCCCTGGTGGATGAACTGTGGCCCGCAACCGAAGTTAGCGGGCCCTAGTCTGGCTTAGGCCAGCGCCATCCGCGCCTTTGCGGCCAGTTCGGTACGGGCGCGGTCGTATTCGGCTTCCATCCGGGCCACGCGTTCGGCCACGGTTTCCACGGCCTTCACTGCGTTGATCCCCTGGCCCGAACCCCAGATGTCCTTCCAGGCCTTGGCTTCGGTATTGCCGCCCGAGCCGAAGTTCATCTTGCTCGGATCGCTTTCCGGAAGGTTGTCCGGGTCAAGCCCGGCCGCGACAATCGAGGGGCGCAGGTAATTGCCATGGACCCCGGTGAAGAGGTTCGAATAGACAATATCCTCGGCCTTGCTGGCGACAATGCTCTCCTTGTAGCCGTCAACCGCATTGGCTTCCTTGGTCGCGATCCAGGGCGTGCCGATATAGGCAAAGTCCGCGCCCATTGCCTGCGCCGCCAGGACCGAGTGGCCGCAGGAGATCGAGCCTGACAGCGCAACCAGGCCATCGAACCACTCGCGGATTTCCTGCATCAGCGCGAAGGGAGAGAGGGTGCCGGCATGTCCGCCGGCCCCAGCGGCAACCGGGATTAGGCCGTCCGCGCCCTTTTCCACCGCCTTGCGGGCAAACCGATCATTGATCACGTCGTGCATCACGATCCCGCCCCAGGCGTGGACCGCCGCGTTGATGTCCTCCCTCGCGCCGAGCGAGGTGATGGTGAGCGGTACCTGCCACTTGGCGCAAACCTCGATGTCTTCCTCAAGCCGGTTATTGGTCTTGTGGACGATCTGGTTGACGGCGAACGGGGCGGCCGGGCGATCGGGGTTGTCACGATTGTGCGCGGCCAGTTCCTCGGTGATCTGGTGTAGCCATTCGTCCAGCACACCCGAGGGACGAGCGTTGAGCGCGGGGAAGCTGCCAACGATCCCCGCCTTGCACTGGGCGATTACCAGTTCGGGACCGGAGACGATGAACAGCGGCGAACCGATGACGGGCAGACGCAGGCGATCAAACGGGGCGGGCAACGGCATGGGCGATTTTCTCCGGAAGCTTAATCGAACGGTTAAGCGGCGTCATAGCAGAGGGCGGGGCGCTGTCGAGTGGGGGAAGGTGAAGGAATCCACGCCCTTGGGCGATCAGAAAACCGGCCCCAGCGCAGGATCAAGATCGCGCGGTCGGGTCAGGTGGACCAGCCGGGCGCAACGATCGCGTAGATTGGCCCAGCGATCTATGTCCAGTTCCAGCACCGCATAGCAGGCGGTCGGGAACTTCTCCTCGACCGCGTCGCGCAGCGGGTTGTTGCCATCATCGGGGACCAGATCAAAAATCAGGTCCTCCAGCCCTGGATTGTGGCCGACCATCAGGATCGCCGCAGGATCACCTTCCTGCTCGCGCAATACGTCTGCCAGGGTAACGCTGCTGGCCAGGTATATCCGGCGATCCCAGTTGACCTTCACCGGCTGGCCGGCAGCATGACAGGCCAGCTCTATCGTTTCGGCACAGCGCACGGCGGGGGATGACAGCACGCGGTTCCAAAGCATGCCATGGTCGCGAATGTGCCGGCCCATGATTGCCGCCCCGGCGCGCCCGCGCTCATTCAGCGGGCGATCAAAGTCCCGCGCCCGGGGATCACCCCAGTCAGACTTGGCATGGCGGAACAGGCCGAGGAGTTTCACGCGGGGCTCTCGCTACGAACGGTACGTGCAGAAACACTGCCGCTGACGCGATGTAAAGCCTCGTCCAGTGTTACTCTGGTGATTGGCGTCCCGTCAGGGAAGGCTGAGAGTAGTCGACTGGGAAATGCCGAAGATAAAACGACAAAGTGCCCGCGATCTTCCTTGCTGCGGATCAGGCGGCCAAAGGCCTGGGCAAGGCGGGCGCGGATTATCTGGTCATCATAGGCAGAGCCGCCACCGGCCAGCCGCCGCGCTCGGTGCAGGATCGAAGGCTTGGGCCAGGGCACCTGTTCCATCACCACCAACCGCAGCGAATGACCCGGCACATCAACACCGTCGCGCAGCGCATCGGTGCCCAGCAACGAGGCGCGCGGATCGTCGCGGAAAATGTCGACCAGGGTGCCGGTGTCGATCGGATCGACATGCTGGGCATAGAGCGGCAGGCCGGTCCGGGCGAGCCGGTCGGCAATCCGGCCATAGACCACGCGCAGGCGGCGGATTGCGGTAAACAAGCCCAGCACGCCGCCGCCTGAGGCTTCGATCAGGCGGCCATAGGCTCCGGCCAGGGCTGCTACATCGCCCTTGGGAACATCGGTGACGATCAGCACCTCGGCCTGCCCGGCATAGTCGAACGGACTATCAAAACTGGATAGGCGCGGCGCGATTTCCAGCGCCGCTGCGCCGCTGCGGGCGATGGCGGTATCCCAGTTGGCCCCATCACGCAGTGTTGCGGAGGTGATCATCACCCCGTGCGCGCCTTCCAGCACGGTGCGGGCGAAGGGTTTCATCGGATCGAGCCAGCGGCGGTGGATGCCAACGTCGAATTCGCGCGCCTCGCTGCGTTCCACCGCAAGCCAATCGACGAATTCGGGGTCGGCCGGGCCGCCGAGCCGATCGAGAAGGGCTTCCCAGGCGGCCAGCAGGTCAATCCGCCAGGCCAGCGAATGGCGTGCGCCCTCAATCCGCGCGCGGCCCGCGCCGTCGAGCCAATCCGGTGGCTCCGCCAGGATTGCTTCCAGGCGCACGCCCAGGCGCACAAGCGGCACGCGCAGCTCGGCTAGTGCCTCTTGCGCGGCCTGGGCGCGTTCGACGAAGGCGCCTTCGAATTGGGCCGCCTCGGTCTCAAGACCATAGCCAGCTTCCTGTCCGCCGCTTTCATCGCGGGCATAAACCGTGGCGCGGACGGCGGCGAGCAGTTCCTCCAACGGGCCGGATGGCGCATTTTCGGCCAGGCGTTGTAGCCAGCCATCGCCGGGCAGGGCTTCGGCAGCATAGCGGGCCGCCGCAATCGCCTTGCCGCCTGCCTCGTCATAGCTGGCAACATCGGCGAGGCGCGCCGACAGGCCCCTGCGGCGACCTTTGGAGCCGCGTTCCGGGCCGATAACCCAACGGCGCAGCTCGATCGTTTCCGCGCCGGTCAGGGCTGCGGCGAAAGTGGAGTCAGCCGCTTCGAACACGTGGTGGCCTTCGTCGAACACCAATCGGGTGGGGCGCTGGGCATGGTCGCGGCCCCGGGCGGCGTTGACCATCACCAGCGCATGATTGGCGATCACCAGATCGGCCTGAGCCGAGGCGCGGGCGGCGCGCTCGATGAAGCATTTGCGGTAATGCGGGCAGCCGGCGTAAACGCATTCGCCGCGCTGGTCGGTCAGCGCCTTGATCCCGCGCTGGCGGAACAGGGTACCAAGCCAACCCGGCAGATCGCCGCCGATCATGTCGCCGTCCTGGCTATAGGCCGCCCAGCGCGCCACCAGTTGGGCCATGATGGCAGCGCGACCTGCAAAACCACCTTGCAAAGCATCTTCAAGATTCAGTAAACAAAGATAATTTTCTCGACCCTTGCGCACGACTACAGGCTGCGTTCCGTTACCGCGCTGGCCCGGCCAGGCGCGGCGACTTTCACGGCGGAGCTGACGCTGCAGGGCCTTGGTATAGGTTGAAACCCAGACCGTGCCCCCTGATTGCTCGGCCCAGAGCGAGGCCGGGGCCAGATAGCCCAGCGTCTTGCCGATGCCGGTGCCAGCCTGGGCCAGCAGTACATGCGGCAGGCCTTCGCGGCGGCGGGGAGCGAAGACTTCGCCCGCCTCGCTGGCATAGGCAACCTGGGCTGGTCGCGCTTCGGCTCCGCTGCCGGTCAATTGCCCCAGCCGCTGGGTGATGGCTTCGGGGGCAAGGGCGACCTGCGCCGGCTGTGGTCGTTCTGGCGCTTCCTCCCACTCGGGCAGGCGCGCGAACAGCCAACGTTCGGCCTTCGCCGGAGTTGCCAGCCGCGCCGCGAGCAGTGGTGCCCAAGGCCAGCGCATTCGGGTCAGGTTCTGCAGCGCGCTCCACGCACCTTCGCGCTCGGGCCAGTTTGGATCGGAACAGGTTGCCAGCAGCGTCTCAGCCGCGATCTGGAGCAGGGCCGGGACCGCATCATCTCCGTCTGGCTCGGGCAGATCAAGCACGTGGGCCAGGCCCTTCGGCGTCGGGACCATGAATCGCGCTGGGTGAATGAAGGCGAACAGCTCCAGCAGATCAAGCCCGGAAAGGTCTGGATATCCCAGCCGCGTTGCCACCAGCGGCGCATTAAGCATCAGTAGCGGCGTATCGGCCGCGGCAATGATCGCTTCACCCTTGCCGGTGGCGCGGGTGCTGCCATGGCTGTCGCGTAGCCAGCAGCCGGAATGGCTGGCGTGAATCGCGGGCAGGGGCAGGGCGGTAGTCACGCGCCTTGCGATAGAACGGAACTGGAACGCAGGGCAAGCTGTTGACCGGGCAGCCGTGAAGGTTAAGCGTCGGAAAATGTCGAATCCCTCGCGTGACGCGCTGATCGCCCGCCTGCCCAAGGCTGAGCTCCACCTCCACATCGAAGGCTCGCTTGAGCCAGAGCTGCTGTTCGCGCTTGCCCAGCGCAACGGAGTCTCAATCCCGTTCGCCTCGGTCGAGGCGGTTCGGGCGGCCTATTCATTCTCGAATCTCCAGGATTTCCTGGACATCTATTACCAGGGTATGTCGGTGCTGCTGACCGAGCAGGACTTTTACGATCTGACCTGGGCCTATCTGGAACGCGCGGCGGATGACACGGTTCGCCACGTCGAAATCTTCTTCGATCCGCAGGGCCATACCGAGCGGGGCGTCGAATTTGAGACGGTGCTGAACGGCATCGAACGTGCGCTCAAGGACGGCGAGGCGCAGTTGGGCATCAGTTACCGCCTGATCATGTGTTTCCTGCGTCATCTGAGCGAGGAAGAAGCCTTTGCCACCTTGGATCAGGCCATGCCGCACCTTCATCGCATCCACGGCGTCGGGCTGGATTCGTCTGAAGTTGGACACCCGCCGAGCAAGTTTCAGCAGGTCTTTGCCAAGGCGCGCGAGCTGGGTCTGCATGTCACTGCCCATGCCGGTGAAGAAGGGCCGCCCGAATATGTCCACGAGGCGCTTGACCTGTTGGAGGTAGAGCGGATTGATCACGGCAACCGCGCACTGGAAGACGCCACGCTGGTCCGCCGCATTGCCGACGAGGGGCTGACTCTGACGGTTTGCCCGCTTTCCAACCTGCGGCTTTGCGTGATCAAGGACATTGGCGAAAGCCCGGTACGCAGGATGCTTGAGCTTGGTCTGAAAGCCACGGTCAATTCTGACGATCCGGCCTATTTCTGCGGCTATATCAACGACAACTTCCGCGCGATCGCCGATGCGCTGGACCTGGCGGAGGCGGAGATCATCAAGCTGGCGGAAAACAGCTTTACCGGATCGTTCCTGCCGATGGCGGACCAGATCCAGCATCTGGCCGAAATCGCGGAGGTGGCCGGTGGTCGATAAGGTTTACCTGACGGCTGACCGCCTGCTGGAAGACAGTTTTGCCCTGGCCAACACGGTGCTCGATGCCGGGTTTGTGCCGACCCATATCGTCGGCATCTGGCGCGGCGGCGCGCCGGTGGGGATCGCGGTTCAGGAACTGCTGGCCTATCGCGGGGTCGAGACCGATCATATCGCGATCCGCACCGCCAGCTATTCCGGGATCGACAAGCAGGACAAGGAAGTGCGGGTCTATGCCCTGGGCTACCTGATCGACGTGCTGGATCCGGATGACCGGCTGCTGGTGATCGATGACGTGTTCGATACCGGCCGCTCGGTCGAAGCCTTTCTGCGCGAACTGAAAGCGCGCTGCCGGCACAACACCCCCGAAACCATCAAGATCGCCACGGCCTATTACAAGCCAAGCCGCAACCAGACCGCGCTCAAGCCCGATTTCTACGTGCATGAGACCGAAGAATGGCTGGTCTTCCCGCACGAGATCTGCGGGCTGACCGAAGCGGAAATCCGCGCCCACAAGCCGGGGGCGGCGATCATCCTGCGCGAGGGCTGAGGCCTATTCGGCGCGCCAGATGGTTGCGCCTTCCTTGACCGTTTCCAGCACCCGGATCCCACGAATCTCGGCAACCGGGGTGGTCAGCGGATTGCGATCCAGCACCACGAAGTCTGCCAGCAGGCCCGGCTTGATCCGGCCGCGGCGGCCTTCTTCGAACGCTTGCCAGGCCGGTCCTGTGGTGAGGGCCTGAAGCGCGTGCCAGGCATCCTCGCGCTGGCTTTCCCCGCTGACCACACCGGTGCGCGAGGTGCGGCTCATCGCGCTCCACAACTGGGCTCGGGTATCGAGCGGGGTAACCGGATAGTCCGAATGGTTGGACGCAATCAGGCCTGCCGCCCGGCTCGCCGTGAAGGGGCTGATGAAATTGACCACTTCGTCCGGGAAATTCCGGCGATGCGTGTCAGCGAAATAGAAGGTGTGATTGGAGAAGTAGGACGGGCCAACTCCGATCCGGGCATAGGCCGGGATCTGGTCAGGCCGCATGAACTGCGAGTGGATCACGATCGGACGGCGATCATCGGCGGCCTTGATCCCCAAGGCATCGAAGCCGCGGATCGCCATATCGATCGCCGCATCGCCATTGGCGTGGACAAAGATTTGCCAGCCGCGTTCATGAACCTTGCGGGCGAGCGTCTGGAAGGCATTGTCTTTGGTTACGGGCTGGCCGTGCCAGGGATGCTGGCCATCGGGCGAGCCCAAGGCATAGTCACGCGTGAAAAAGGCGGTTCGCGCCTGGGGGGAGCCATCGAGCGTGAACTTGATCCCCTGCAGCTTGACCCGCCCAAAATGGGCACCGGGCCTCATCGCCGGGTTTTCGAGCATGGCATCGATTCCGGTCATGGCGAATGGCAGGATGGCAAGGTCGATCTTGAGCCTTTGCTGGGCGGCCGGTGAAGTGAGGAAGGCCAGGTCGACCGGGTTGGTTGCGCCGTCCTGCGCCCAGGTGAAACCTTCGCGGGCATAGCGCATTTGCAGATGGTCAAGCGTTTCAAGACGCGCGGCATTGCTTGGCTGCGGCAGAACAGTAGCGATGGGTAACATGGCCTTTTCAAAGACCAGCCCGGTCAAATGGCCCGCCGCGTCGCTGGGCATCACTCCGCCGGCCGGGGGCTTCATCCCATCGCGCAGTCCTGCGGCTTCCAGTGCAGCGCTGTTGGCAACAAGGCCATGGACGGAAATGTGCATCAGCACGACTTTGCGATCGGGCAGCGCGCTATCCAGTTCGGCGCGGGTGATGTGGCGGCGCTCAGCCAGGCTGGCATCGTCATAACGCCAGACGACCACCCAGCCGCCCTTCGGCACCGATGCGCCATAGCGCTTTACCGCTGCCAGCAGCTTAGCCACCGAAGCGGTGTCACCAGTGGCCGGATCACCCAGATCAAGGCCGCCGGCAGTTTGCAGCCCGATCGCGAAGTGCGAGTGGGCATCGACAAAGCCAGGCAGCAGGGTGGCCCCCTTGAGATTATGAAGCTTCGCTCCCTTGCCCGCCACCGCGCGCGCTTCGGCTTCTGGACCGACGAAGACGATCTTGCCCTCGCGCTCGACCACGGCCTCGGCCATCGTTGGCTCATCGCCATCCATCGTGAGGACGGAGCCGCCATGCCACAGCGTTGCGCCGGGGTCCTTCGCGACCGCCGGCGCAGCCAGTGTCAGCCCTGCGGCGGCCAGCCAGGTTGCGATGCGCATAGTTACCCCTTCACGTTGTTCCGACCCGCTTTCGGGCGTGCGTCGGTCTGGCGCAAGGGGCAATCGCACCTTGCAACGCAGGCGCTTTGGCGCGAAAGGGCCGCGCATGACTGAAGAAGCTCTCTTGACCGCCGCACAGGTTTCCAAGGCTTGGCCCTTCGAAGAGGCCCGCAAGCTGCTGAAGCGGTATCCGGAGGGCAAACCCGATGGCAGCCCCGTGCTGTTCGAGACCGGCTATGGCCCATCGGGGCTGCCGCATATCGGCACTTTCCAGGAAGTGCTGCGCACCACGCTGGTCCGCCGCGCCTATGAAACGCTGACTGGCGGCGCGCCGACCCGGCTGGTGGCATTCAGCGATGACATGGACGGCCTGCGCAAGGTGCCAGACAATATCGAGAACAAGGGGCTGTTGGCCGCCTATCTCGGCCACCCGCTGACCCGCATTCCCGATCCCTTCGGCAAGTACGAAAGCTTCGCGCACCACAACAACGCGATGCTGCGTGACTTCCTGGATCGCTTCGGCTTCGATTATGAATTCGTCTCGGCCAGCGATCGCTACAATTCGGGCCAGTTCGACGATGCCCTGCGCGGCGTGCTGCGCAATTGGCAGGCGATCATGGACATCATGCTGCCGACCCTGCGCGAGGAACGCCGCCAGACCTATTCGCCGGTCCTGCCCGTCAGCCCCAAGACCGGGCAGGTCTTGCAGGTGCCGGTTGAGGTGGTCGATGCCGAGGTGGGCATGGTCCGGTTCGAGGATCACGGCGAAATGGTCGAAAGCTGCATCCTGGGCGGCAATTCCAAGCTGCAATGGAAGGTCGATTGGGCGATGCGCTGGGTGGCGCTGGGCGTCGACTATGAAATGTGCGGCAAGGACCTGACCGACAGCGTGCGCGAAAGCGGCAAGATTGCCCGCGCGCTGGGCGGCCGTGCGCCCGAAGGGATGATCTACGAGCTGTTCCTGGATGAGAACGGCGAGAAGATTTCCAAGTCCAAGGGCAATGGTCTGACGATCGAACAGTGGCTGACCTATGGCAGCGAAGAGAGCCTCGGCTTCTACCTGTTCCGTGATCCGAAGAGCGCCAAAAGCCTGCACGTCGGCATCATCCCGCGCGCGGTCGATGAATATTGGCAGTTCCGCGAAAAGCTGGCCGATCAGCCGATTGAGCAACAGCTAGGCAACCCGGTCTGGCACCTGCTGCGCGCCAATGGCGATCAGAGCGGGGCGGGCGATAAGCTGCCGGTGACATATGGCTTGCTGCTGAACCTGGTTGGCGTGCTGGGGGCCCAGGCGACGCGGGAGCAGGTCTGGTCCTATCTTGGCAACTATGTCGAGAATGCCGATCCGGCGGCGCATCCTGAGCTGGATAAGCTGGTTACCAATGCGTTGGCCTACAATCGCGATTTCATCGCGCCCACGCTCCTGCGCCGCAAGCCAGAGGGCAGCGAGGCTGAGGCACTCGCCGCGCTAGACGAAGAACTGGCCGCGACCAGCGATGATGCCACTGCGGAAGAGTTGCAGAACCTGGTCTATGAAATCGGCAAGGACCCGCATTACGGGTTCGAGCAGCTGCGCGACTGGTTCAAGTGCCTCTACGAAACGCTGCTCGGTTCCTCGCAGGGGCCGCGCATGGGCAGCTTCATCGCGCTTTACGGGATCGCCAACACCCGCAAGCTGATCGCCGAGGCGCTGGGCTGATCTAGCGCACAGCGGCGATCCAGCGGCGCACTTTGGTTTCCAGTACGGGCAGGGGCAGGACGCCGCTGCCGAGCACCTGCTGGTGGAAGGCTTTCAGATCGAAGCGCGGGCCAAGGGCTGCCTCGGCCTCGCGCCTCAGCCGCTGGATCGTCAATCCGCCGATTTTGTAACTCAATGCCTGGCCGGGATTGGCGATGTAGCGATCAACCTCGGCCTCGGCGTCGCTGCGGCCCATGCCGGAATTGCCGAGCATATAGGCCACCGCCTGGCTGCGGCTCCAGCCCTTGGCGTGGATGCCGGTGTCGACCACCAGCCGCATGGCGCGGAGCATCTCGTCATCGAGCGTGCCCCAGTGCTGCAGCGGATCGGTGTAAAGCCCCATCTCATAGCCAAGGGTTTCGGCATAAAGCGCCCAGCCTTCGACATAGGCGGCATTATCGCCAAAACGCTGGAAATCGGGCAGGGTCAGGTCCTGCTCGGCCAGGCTGGTCTGGAAGTGGTGCCCCGGGATGCCCTCGTGCAGATAGAGCGTGGTGACACCGGACAGGAACCGGCTCTGCAGGTCATAGGTGTTGAAATAGAACATTCCGGGCCGGCGTCCATCAGGCGAGCCGAGCGAATAGGAGCCCCCGGCCTCAAACTTGCCGCGGTGGGCGGGGTAAGGGGCAATGCCCATCCGTCCGCGTGGCTGGCGGTCAAACAGGTGCGGGAGCTGCGCATCGACCGAACGTGCCACTTTGGCATAGCCTTCGGTCAGTTCGTCTGGCGTCTTGGGGTGAAAGCGCGGGTCAGAGCGAATGTGGTTGAAGAAGGCTGGCAAAGTGCCGTTATAGCCGAACTGCGCCTTGACCTGTTCCATTTCGCCCTGGATCCGGGCCACTTCACGCAGGCCCAGGGCATGAATTGCCTCTGGCTCCAGCGGCAGGGTTGTGTGCCGATGGATTAGACGGCGATAGATACCTGCGCCGCCTTTCATGGCGGAGATGCCAGGTTCAGTCCGGGCTGCGGGAAGATATTCTTCGGCCAGGAACCGGCGCAGGCGGCGATAGGCCGGCAGAACATCCTGACCGACCACTTCGATCCAGTCTGCCCGGATCAGTGCCTGGCGGGCAGGCGGGATCGCTTCGGGCATTTCGGCCAGCGGCGCCGTGAAGACCGATTCCTCGGCCGGACGCGCCAGCACTTCATCAAGCTGGGCGATCATGTTGACCGTTGTCAGGCGGGTTTCGACCACACCGCTGGCCATGCCCTGGCGAAAGCGGGCGGTCGCCCGGTCCAGCACGGTGGGGAAGGTGCGTAGCAGCGCCAGGTTGCGGCGGTAATCGCGCTCATCACGATAGGGCAGGCTACCGCCCGCGCCGATCAGGGCAGGAAATTCCTCATGCAGCCCGCCGAAATGGTTGAAAGGGCGCACAAGGGTCAGTGCAACGATGTCTGGCGATAGCCAGCCCAGGGCTTCGCGGTTCTGCTCCCGGAAGGCATCGTAGGACAGCTGCCGTTCCGGGCTGAGCCGGGCGCGGTCGATGCGGGCGAGCGCGATCAGTTCGCGGCGCAGCTCGGTGCGCTGTGCTGCCGCCAGTTCATCGCTGAACAGCCGCTGGAGCGCCTGCGGATTGCTGTTGTCGCCCCGCGCCAGGGCGCCCAGGGGATCAAGTGCTTCCTGCGCGCGGGCGAAGGAATTGAGCAGCGCCAGCAACCGGGCGTCTTCGTCCTGCCGGGGCACGGCAGTGAGGGCGGGGGCAGCCGCGGGCGCAGGAGCCGGGGCGATCGCCGCCAGCAAAAACCCCGCCAACAGGAATGCACGGGTCAGCCCCATTTGCGGGTGCGATACCACTTGGTGATGATGTACTTCGTGCCTTTGATCACCGGGGTCCCGGCGTGCAGCGTGTCCTGGTTCAGCGAGCCATCGGGGCAGCTGTTGTTCCAGACGATCAATGCGCCCCGCTGGGGCGGGATCGAAACGCCGATCTTGGGAAAGTCAGTCGTCCCGCCTTCCTCAACATCGTTAAGATAGATCATCGCCGTTATCGAGCGCTGGCCACCACGCTTGCTTTCCGTTTTCCAGTAGGGTGCCTTGGTCCAGAACCAGTCCTGGTGGGGTTTGAATTCCTGCCCCGGGGCATAGCGCTGTCCCTGCATCGTCTCACCGAATTCGTGCGGAATGCCCAGCAGGTCGTCGATCCGGCGCTCGATCATTTTGACGAAGGGATCGTTGCGATCGACATCGCCGGAATAGGACGTGCGCCAGGTGTCGGAGGCATAGCCGTGGTCAAGCACGGCCGAAGGCTGGGCGGTGCGGTCCACCATGGCGATCAGCTGATCGCATTCATCAGGGCTGACAAAGTCACCCAGGGCCCAGATTTCAGCGCGATCGACGGGAACCTTGTGTGCCGCTGGATCGCCTTCCAGCCGGCGGCGGACATGGGCGCCCAGCCGCATCAGCGCGACCTTGTCCGGGTTGGGGCAGGGGGGGTAGTCCATGCAAATATGCCTATCGTCCGGCTGCGCGGCAGGGCAAGCAAAAGCTGCTTGCAGACAATCACGGCTTGCGCCAACTTCCTGATCCATGAGCACAACGAACAGCACAGCGCGCTATTCGCGCGGAGCAATCATCCTTCACTGGCTGATCGCCTTTTTGATCATTGGCAACTTTGTTGGGGCCTGGACATCGGAAGATCTTCCGCGCGACCAGCGGATGATCATGATGGGTTATCATAAGGCAACGGGCATTGTGATCCTGCTGCTCACACTGGTGCGGATCGGCTGGCGCCTGATCAATCCTCCGCCGCCGCTGCTGGAGACGCTGAAAACCTGGGAGGCGGCGCTCGCGCGGGTCACACACGCGCTGTTCTATGTGCTGATGCTGGCCGTGCCGCTGGCCGGGCTGGGGCTGCATTCGGCCTTCGGACAGGGCAAGCCTGTCAGCATCTTTGGCCTGTTCGATTTCCCCGCCCTGCCGGTCGGGATCGACAAGCCGACCATCGGGCTATTCCATGAACTGCACGAGGTGACGGCCACGGCGATGCTGGTCTTGCTTGGGCTTCACGTTGCGGCGGCGTTGAAGCACCAGTTCCTGGATCGCGATGGCACCCTGGCCCGCATGAAGCCCTTCGGACGCTGAACGCAGGAGAGCCCCCACCCGTGTCCGGGCAGGGGCTCCGCGGGGTCCGTCCACTCTCGGACCGCTACCAGAAGAAGCTGTAGATCACGTCCACGACTTCGCCGGAGTAGGTGTTCACGAGCAGGGCGTCATCATAGTACCGCACCCAGCGATAGGGTCCGTAGACGTCGGGCAGGCGGTACTGCCAAGGATCGTTGATCCAATATCGGTTCGAATAGAACAGCGAATCGAGGAAGAACCCGATGTTCAGCCGGCGATAGCTGTAATTCCGGAAAGGCGAATAATAGATCCCCACCCGGAACGTGCTGGGATAGGTCCGGCGATAGGAATACCAGTCATAGCGCCGGTTATCGCGCCAGCGGTTGTCCCAGCGGCGGTAGTCCTGTTGGGCGGCATAGCGGGCGCGATCACCTCGATTGTCCCACTGGCGGGCTGCGTCGCGGCGATTTTCAACACGGCGGTAGGCTTCGTAATAGCTCCGCCGCGCATCCCCGCGTGACCAGTCTTGCGAACGGTCTGTTTGCCGGTCGGTCCAGCCACGCGCTCGAACAGCGGGCGCAGGCGCGGCTTCCGGCTGCGGGAGGGTTGCGGGGCGGGCAGCATTGCCATGCCCGTTGCCGCCACTGCGGTTGTCCCAGCCGCGCGGGTTGCCGTTCCCGCCGTTTTCGGCGCGGCGATCCGCACTGCGGTTCCACCCGGGCGCCTGGGCCGCGCGGCTCTGCTGGAAATCGCCGACGGGAGCGGCCTGCGGAGCGGCCTGTGCGGGACGGGCCCACCCTCTGCCCTGGTCTTCGCGCGGGGCCGACCGGGGCGCAGGCCGAGCCTGATAGTCACCACCAATATTGCCGGCGGCTTCACTATCGCGGAACCGGCGGCCTTCTTCCTGCGCCTGCGCATTCAGCGGCAGTGCCAGGGCGGAGACTGCAAGCGCCAGGGCGCTGACCTTGCCGGCAATCGACTTGAGCTTCACGGCCATGGCCGCTCTCCATCCAACGCGCCGCACCATCGACGACGACCAAGAACAACCAGCTAAGTGATTCGCGCTGTCGCCAGGCTGAATGGCAAGCATGGTTCTTTGTTCAGGAATCACACCAAGCCGGTTAAGGGGCTGGCATGTTCGAAACGCTTGATGCCGTGCTGGCCGATGCCGCCGCCCACCTGACTCGCGCCGCGCGGGACCGGAAATCGCCGATGCACGTGCCCGTGGTCGGCACGGGTGATGGCGACCTGAGAATGATGGTGCTGCGGGCCTGCGATCCGGACATCGGGTTGCTGCGCTTTCACACCGATGCGCGCAGCCCAAAGGCACGACAGCTTGGCAGCCACGCGGTGGCCAGCGTCCTGGCTTTCGATGCCGAAGCCAAGATCCAGTTGCGTGTAAAGGGTTATGCCCGGATCGAGTGCGCGGGGCCGGTTGCCGATGCTGCCTGGGCGGCATCATCGCCCTATGCGCGGCGATGCTATCTGGCTGTTGCCGCCCCGGGATCGCCAGCCGAACGGCCGATGTCGGGATTGCCCGAAGCCGTTGAGGGTATTAGGCCCAGCGAGGAACAGCTGCTTCCCGCGCGCGAAAACTTTGCCGCCCTGCTGATTGAGCCTGCCTCGCTTGATTGGCTCTACCTGGCGCATGACGGCCACCGCCGCGCGCAGTTCACGCGGGGCGGGGCGGGTCAGGACTGGCAGGGGACCTGGGTGATCCCCTGACCGGTCAGCACGTCAGCTTCTTGCCCTAGCGCGTCAGCGCGTCAGCTTCTTATAGGCCAGGCGGGTCGGGCGATCGGCTGCATCGCCCAGGCGGCGGCGCTTGTCTTCTTCATAGGCCGCAAAGTTGCCTTCGAACCATTCGACGTGGCTGTTGCCCTCGAAGGCCAAGATGTGCGTTGCCAGGCGGTCAAGGAAGAAGCGGTCGTGCGAGATGACCACGGCGCAGCCGGCGAAGTTCTCGATTGCTTCTTCCAGCGCGGCGAGGGTTTCGACGTCAAGGTCGTTGGTCGGTTCGTCGAGCAGCAGCACGTTGCCGCCCTGCTTCAGCATCTTGGCCATGTGGACGCGGTTGCGTTCACCGCCGGAGAGCTTGCCAACGTTCTTCTGCTGGTCCGCACCCTTGAAGTTGAACGCGCCAACATAGGCTCGGGTCGACATGTCCTGGCCATTGACCTTCATGTAATCGAGCCCGTCGGAGATTTCCTCCCAGACGTTGTGCTTCGGATCGAGGTGGTCTCGGCTCTGGTCAACATAGCCGAGGTGTACCGTTGAGCCGACTTCGATCGTACCGGTATCGGGCACTTCCTTGCCGGTGATGATCTTGAACAGGGTGGACTTACCCGCACCGTTCGGACCGATCACGCCAACGATGCCGCCCGGCGGCAGCATGAAGGACAGGTCTTCGAACAGCAGCTTGTCGCCATAGGCTTTCGAGATGTTCTTGACCTCGATCACCTTGCCGCCAAGGCGCTCGGGCACCTGGATCACGATCTGGGCCTTGCCGATCGGACGGTTGTCCTGGGCGTTCTGCAGTTCCTCGAACTTGCGGATACGGGCCTTGGACTTGGTCTGGCGCGCGGCCGGGGTTTGGCGAATCCACTCCAGTTCGCGCTGCAGCGCCTTCTGCTTGCCGCTTTCCTCGCGGTCTTCCTGTTCAAGGCGCTTGGCCTTCTTTTCCAGGTAGGTCGAGTAGTTGCCCTCGTAAGGGAAGTAACGTCCACGATCGAGTTCGAGGATCCAGCCGACGACGTTATCGAGGAAGTAGCGGTCGTGGGTGATCATCAGCACCGCGCCGGCATATTCCTTCAGGTGATTTTCCAGCCATTCGACGCTTTCGGCATCAAGGTGGTTGGTCGGTTCGTCGAGCAGCAGGATGTCCGGCTTCTGGATCAGCAGCCGGGTCAGCGCGATGCGGCGCTTTTCACCGCCGGACAGGTTATCAACCGACCAGTCCCCCGGCGGGCAGCGCAGGGCTTCCATTGCGATCTCGAGCTGGTTGTCGAGCGTCCAGCCGTCAACCGCGTCGATCTTGCCCTGCAGTTCGCCCATTTCCTCCATCAACGCGTCAAAATCCGCGTCCTCTGGCGGATCGGCCATGATGTTGGAAATTTCGTTGAAGCGGTCGACCAGATCAGCAGTTTCACGCGCGCCGTCCTTGACGTTTTCCAGCACGGTCTTGGTCTTGTCGAGTTCCGGCTCCTGCGGAAGATAGCCAACCGTGATGTTCTCACCCGGCCAGGCTTCGCCGGTAAAGTCGGTATCGATCCCGCCCATGATCTTCATGAGCGTGGACTTGCCCGCGCCGTTCGGACCGACGATGCCGATCTTGGCACCTTGATAGAACTGCAGGCTGATGTCGTTCAGCACCGGCTTCTGCGCGCCGGGGAAGGTCTTGGTCATGCCCTTCATGACATAGGCGTATTGGGCGGCCATCAGGGGGTCCTCTGGAAAGTATCACAAACTGGGATTTGGCCGCGCCAGTACAAGCTGGCGCGGCAGTGGGCAAGCGGATTGCCTTTGATCGGGCGCTGGGTAAAGCAGGGGCATGTTCAAGACCATGACCCGCGCCGCTGCGCTCTCCGCCCTGCTGCTCACCACCGCCGCCCACGCTGCCCCGCCGACTGAAGGTTCGGGCGTGGCCTGGGACATTACCGCAGGCCTGACGACCGAGATCGGCCAGCGCCTGGCCGGATCGGATCGCGAAGCCGCGGCCCGCGATTGGGCCGTGACCCGGCTCAAGGCGTTGGGCTTCGAGAGCGTGCGGATTGAACCGTTCACTTTCGATGGCTGGGTGCGCGGCCCGGAAAGCGCGATGCTGACCGCGCCCTATCCGCACAAGCTGGCCATCGCCGCGCTGGGCTATAGCGCGCCAACCCCAAAGGGCGGGATCACCGCGCCGCTGGTCTATTTCCCGACGCTGGAAGCACTGAAGGCTGCGCCCGAGGGCTCGCTGAAAGGCAAGATCGCCTTTATCGACCATGCCATGCGCGCCGCGCAGGATGGTGCAGGCTATGGTCCCTATGGCGCTGCCCGGCGGCAGGGCCCGTCCATCGCTGCCGCCAAGGGTGCGGCCGGCGTGGTGATCCGCTCAATCGGTACCGACTGGCAGCGCAATCCGCACACCGGCGCAACCAGCTGGAGCAAGGACGTGACCTCGATTCCGGCCGGTGCAGTGTCCAACCCCGATGCCGACCTGATTGTTCGCATTGCCAAGACCGGCAAGCCAATGAGCTTGAGCCTGCAGCTTGAGGGCAAGCCGGTGGCCAAGCTGCCGTCGGGCAATGTCGTGGCCGAATTGCCAGGGCGCGATCCCTCGCTGCCGCCGATCCTGGTTGCCTGCCACCTCGACAGCTGGGACCTGGGAACCGGTGCTTTCGACGATGCGGCGGGTTGCGGGATCATCACCGAGGCCGCGCTGGCCGCACAGAAGGACGCGAAGGCGCTTCGCACAATCCGCGTGCTCTGGGCCGGGGCCGAGGAGGTCGGCGTGTTTGGCGGCGCGGCCTATGCCGAGGCGCACAAGAACGAACCCCACGCCCTGGCGATGGAAAGCGATTTCGGCGCGGACAAGGTCTGGCGCGTCCAGTTCGATTTTGGTCCGGGCAATGCCGCGCTGGCTGATCGGATCGCGGCATCGCTGGCACCGATCGGCGTGGTCCGGGCGGGTGGCAAGGCCAATGGCGGGGCCGATGTGGGTGCGATTGCCCGCGCGCAGAAGCTTGCCGTGGTGGACCTGAGCCAGGATGGCACCCGCTATTTCGATCTGCACCACACCCCGGACGATACGCTCGACAAGGTTGATCCGGCGCAACTGGCGCAGAATGTCGAAGCCTGGCGGCGGGTGCTGGCGATCGTGGCGAACGAGGCAGGCCCGCTGGGCGGGAGTTAAGCCGGGCTGAGAGGGATTTGGTCGGGGAGACAGGATTCGAACCTGCGACATCTTGCTCCCAAAGCAAGCGCGCTACCGGGCTGCGCCACTCCCCGACCGTGTGGGCCCCTTAGGCTCAACTTGCGCTGGTGGCAATCAGGCGCGTGAAGAATCGGATCATGCTGCCAAGGTTCTCCGTCGAGATGTGCTCATTGGTGCCGTGGATCATCTTGGTCTCCTTGGAGGAGAGCCGTAGCGCCTGGAACCGATAGGTATCCTGCGACACATCCTTCATATAGCGGCTGTCGGTCCCGCCTACGACCAGGAACGGGGCCACCGGGGCGCCGGGGGCCTCAGCTTCGGCAGCGGCACGAATCAGCTTCCAGCCTTGCGAGGTGGTTGAGGAAACCGGCGAAGCTTCGCGCGGCTCGCGTTCCCAGCTGAACGTCACCGGCAGCTTGCCAACGGCTTGCTTGGCGCGGGCCAATACGTCGGCCGAGCTATCCCAGGGTGCCAGTCGGTAATTGACCAGGCCAAAGGCTTCCTGCGGCAGGACGTTTTCCTTGGGGCTGCCCTGCAGCATGGTTGGGGCGATCGTGGTGTGAAGCTGCGCCGCGCCGGCGGGCGAGCTGCCCATTTGCGACTTGATCAGGCTGCCGAACAGCCAGGGGTTGGCGGCCAGAACCTTCATCAGTCCGCCCTTTTCGGCGGCAAGGGCTTCGATCGTGCCAAAGGCCGGCTGATCCAGCCGCGCCGGGAACTGACTGGCGTGGATCGCGGTGATCGCCTTGGCGAGCGTAACCGTACCGATTTCCTCAGGCGGCATCGACGAGTGACCGCCGGGCGCCTTGGCTGTCACGCGCAGGGTGGCATAGCCCTTTTCGGCAACCGCGATCATGATTGCGGGTCCGTTAATGATCGGGGCATCGTTGATGATTGCGCTGCCTTCATCGAGCGTGAAGAGCGATTTGACCCCGCGGGCCTTGAGCACCTCGGCCGCGGCCTGCGCGCCGGTTCCGCCAACTTCCTCATCGTGGCCGGAAACGATGATGATTGTCCGTTTGGGTTTGAAGCCCTTGGCGGCGAGCAATTCGGCGGCTTCGAACAGGGTGACCAGCGAGCCCTTGTCATCCACCGCGCCGCGGCCCCAGACTGCGCCGTCGGCAATGACACCGGCGAAGGGCGGGTGCTTCCAGTCCCCTTCGGTGCCGGGGGTGACGGGTACCACATCCTGGTGGGCCATAAGAATGATGGGCTGGAGCGAGGTATCGCTACCGGGCCAGGTGTAAAGCAGGGTGGCCTTGCCCACGATCTCGCGCTGCATCGCCTTGTGTGCAGCGGGATAAGTGGCCTGGAGCCAAGCCTGGAAGCCTTGCCACTGGTCCAGGCGGTTCTGGGCCGGATCCTGGTTCGAAACGGTCTCGAAGCGGATTGCAGCGCCGAGCCGGCTTGCCGCGGCATTGACGTCAGGTTCGATGGCCGGGGCCAGCTTGATATCGTTGGCCTGTGCAAGGCCTTCGGGTGAAAACGTAGCCGTATTCCAGGCAACCACACCGGCCGCCACACCAAGCCCAAGCAGAACCGCCCAAGCAATCTTCTTACGCATAAACTTTCCCCTCCCGGTCACTCACGCGTGGACTGTGGGGGATGGTGGGCCCGGCAGGACTCGAACCCGCGACCTAGCCGTTATGAGCGGCCAGCTCTAACCAACTGAGCTACAGGCCCATCTGCGCGATGGCGGCTGCCGGGTTAGCCGGGGCGATGCTCTTAGGCAAGGGTGACGGCTTGCATGAGGTCTTTGACAGAGGTTGATGCGACATTGCGTTGCCGCAGATAGGCGAACACGCCGCGCCACCAGTCATAGAAAGCGTCGAGATCTGCCTCGCTGCTGACATAGGGCGTGAAACCGGGGGCAAGTGAGGGACTGTGAAAGGCAAAGACCAGTACTGCCAGCCCCTCGTCCAGGGCAATATCGATCCCGCGGATCGCTTCCTCCAGGGTGATGCCCTCGGGCGTTAGCGGAATGCGTTCGAGCAGGCCGGTCTTGGCCAGCAGACCGCGCAGTTGCGGCATGCGCCACATCATCGGGTAGAGCTTTGGCCCGAATTGGCGCAGCAGCCCCCAATAGACTGTGGTCAGGGGGAGCTCCATCAATCGCTGGTCCGGATCAACCCACCAGGGGCTTACCGGGTGATCGCGATAGTCAGGCCCGCCAACGGCGCTGTAATCGAACCGGGAACGGACCGACGTATCGATTGCCATGCCATGCTCAATCAGCATGTCGGCGGTTCCAGGGCCCAGGCCATATCGCCCGGCGCGATAGATCAGTGGGGTGGTGCCGAAGCCATCTTCGATCGTGCTGCGCAGTCGGCGGAACTTTTCGCGCTCAAGCGTGGCGGGGAGGTTTCCGGCAAAGGAATTGGCCTCAGTCACATCCTCGTCATGGGGCGGGTTAACCCAGGGATGCAGCTGCACGCCGATTTCGGCCTTGCCTTGCGCAACCGCATTGCACAGTGCTGCGCGGGCGGTGGGAGATGTCGCCACGGGAAAGTCGACCAGATAGACCGGCACGACGCCGGCACCCTCGCAGAATTCCTGAAAGCGGGCGAGCCGGGCAACCGAATGGAGGGTATAACCTTCGCGCCGGATTGGGCGGGACCAGTCGAATTCCTCTTCGGTATCGACAGTCAGCAGAAAGCGCTGGCCGAAATCAGCCGGGAAGCGGACCCTTTGCGAATGGCCCGGCAAATCGGTGATGCGCGCCTGCGGTACGATTGGGGTTCCCCTTTTCCGCCAGGTACTTCGTGACCGTGGCGGCGTTACGATGCGTGGCTATGATGCTCTGAAATGCCGGTCAAGCCCGGGATCGTGAGAATCAAATCTGAGCCTCTTCGGGTCAGGCCGCCGCCAGCAGCCGAGGCTTCGGCACGGGCGAGGCGCAAGGCGAAGCCAACACCGAAGACGCCAGCGGAAATTGCCTGCGGGACAGCACCCGGTGCGGCTTCAAACAGGTCCTGATCAGAGCGTGTGGCAAGGCTGGCCGGCAGGCTAAGCGCCATGCGAAAGCCGGCCACACTCTCAGCGATCACTATGTCGAGCGTTTCGCCAGGCGCGGCAGTTCCGGCAAGAGTGGCAAGGAGCCGCCACGCAAGGCGCTCTACCTCAAGCCGGGCGAGCGCAACGCGGCAAGGGTCTGGTCCTGCGGAGAGGGTGAAGCTGCTGCCACGCTGGCCGGTGTGGGCGGCAAGCTGCGCAATTGTTGCGGTGAATACTTCGGTAAGATCGCATTCGCCCGTTTCCAGCTGCATTGCTGCGCTTTCTAGCCGGGCCAGACGTTCCAGTTCTTCAAAGGCTGCCAGCATCCGCGCCGCGTCTCCAGCAATACCGGCGGCGAGGGCGCGATATTCATGCGGAGTGGGGCCAAACAACTGCTGCTGGATCACTTCCGAAAAGCCCTGGATCGCATTTACGGGTGTCCGTAGCTCGTGGAGCAACTGGCGGATGCGCTCGGCTTCGCTGTCTGGGGAGGGCGTCGGCGCCGTAGCCACCAGGCTTGGCCAGCGACGCATCCGTCCCTGATGACCAAGGAACTGTCCGCTCAATGGATCAAACCGTGGGCTCGCATCCACCCGCCAGGCGCCGGCAATTCCGGGGCTTCCCGCCAGCTCGATCCGTATCCCGCCAATTGGCTGGCGGCGGGCGATGGCGTTAATCAGCGGATCGGGTGCCCCGGGGGCCGCCAGGTGCTGGCCGATGATCATCGGAGCTACGCCCGGATCCGCCCAGACAATCTGGCCGTTCGTATTCGTGGCAAAATCAAACGCGCGTGCTTCTGGCGGGACATGCAGGACGTGCTCCTCGTCCAACGGCAGCCGCGGCGATTCCCCGGTAACTTCGGGATTGCGCGATTTCCGGTAGGCTTCGATCCGCTTTACTATTGCTGAGATTGAGCCTTCGCCGTCCGCTGGCGCGGTGGCTGTGGTTGCCGGCTCCTGTTCAAGGCCTGCTTTGGTGATGGCAGCCGCTTGGGTGGGCGGCAGGCTGGTCCGGGCGATGCCAAGCCGCTCCAGTTGTTCAGTCAGCAGCGGGACAAGGTCGCTGCGGCTGCCCAGCCGGGCGCGCGCGGTGGGAGGGAGGGCGGGAAGCAGATCAGTCCATTCGGCTGGCTCAAGCCGGGCTGTGTCAATGGCCGCACCAGCCAGCACAGGCTCGGTCGCACTGAGTGCCGCAACCAGCCGGGGGGAGCGCAGGCGCATCGCTTTGTCGCGCAGGATTGTGGCGCGTTCCGGGGCCGGGATCATGGCGGACAGTTCTGCCAGCCGCTGATAGGCGGCCTCGATGCTGTCACTGCGTGCGTCGCTTGGTTGAGTCCCCAGCAGGTCAAGCAATTGGCGATATTGAATGCGGGCCAGCGCCGTTCCCTGCGCACGCAGGCGCAGAACGGTGGCCAGACGATCGTCAAAATGCATTGGGGTATCGCTCAAGTTCGAACTGGCTCTTCTACTAGGTCGCCATAGCAAACTCCCACTTGCGCCATAGCGTTCCGATTGATGCGTTGCAAAGCGGGACGGTTACGATATGAAACAATATTATTATCGCGATCCTGCATGTGGGGCTGTAAAAATTACGAGCTTTTGGCCGCGCGGTGGCAGATGGAAGCGAAAAGGGTGGGTTTGATGGCTAATCTTGATGGAATCGACCGGCGCTTGCTTGCGGAACTGCAGGACGAAGGGCGCGTAACCAATGTGGAGCTGGCCCAGCGGGTCGGCCTGACTGCCCCGCCGTGCCTGCGCCGGGTTCGTGCCTTGGAAGAATCGGGCGTAATCCGCGGCTATCACGCCGATCTGGATGCCTCGAAGCTGGGCTTCGCGATTACCGTCTTTGCGATGGTTTCGCTGAAGAGCCAGGCTGAAGATTCGCTCCGTCAGTTTGAGGATGCGATGAAGGGCCTGCCCGAAGTCCGCGAATGCCACATGCTGAACGGCGAGATCGACTTTATCCTGAAGATCGTCAGCAAGGACCTGCAGAGCTTCCAGGAATTCCTGACCAGCAAGCTGACCCCGGCGCCGAACGTGGCAAGCGTGAAGACTTCGTTAACCATCCGCACCGCCAAGCAGATCCCCGGAGTCCCGCTGGATTAGGCGTGTGGCGCTGGTAGCCTACTTTGCGCTGGCCACTCTTTTTGGATTGCTGTTGGCGGGCATTTCGATCCATGCCAACCGATCTCTGCCCAATTCCGCCGAGTTGCCAATGCAATGGGGTTTTGACGGTCGTCCAACCTGGAGCGCACCACGCAAACTGGCGTTGGCATTTACGCCGGCGTTATATTCACTGACGATGCTGGCAATCGCGTTCCTGATCCCAGTGCAGTGGGAGCCTGACGTGCCGGCAATGCTAGGCGTAATGACAGTCGTGGCCACAGCATTTGTTGCTGCCCACCTGTTCCATATCTGGTTGATCCGTCGCGGCGGCTGAAATCGACCCAGCTAACTCGCTCGCTGCGCCAACCACTCTTCCAGCCACTTGATCGTGTAATCGCCGTGGATGAAATCAGGCTCGCTCATCAGTGCCTGATGCAGCGGGATGCTGGTCTTGACGCCGCCGATCACCATTTCCTCAAGCGCACGCTTGAGCCGCATGATGCAGCCTTCACGGGTGCGGCCCTTGACGATCAGCTTGGCGATCATCGAGTCGTAATAAGGTGGCACCTTGTAGCCGGCATAAAGCCCTGAATCGACACGGACATTCATCCCGCCAGCTGCGTGATAGCTGCTGATCAGACCGGGTGAGGGGGCGAAGGTCCACGGATCTTCCGCGTTGATGCGGCATTCGATCGCGTGGCCGTTGAATTCGATATCTTCCTGGGCAACCGAAAGCGGCTTGCCATCAGCGATGCGGATCTGTTCGCGCACCAGGTCAACGCCGGTGATCGCTTCGGTGACCGGGTGTTCCACTTGCAGGCGGGTGTTCATCTCGATGAAATAGAACGCGCCGTTTTCCCACAGGAATTCAATCGTGCCCGCACCGCGATAGCCCATGTCGGCCATGGCCTTGGCAACGATGCCACCCATCCGCTCACGCTCTTCGGGCGAGATCACGGGCGAGGGGGCCTCTTCCAGCACCTTCTGGTGGCGGCGCTGCAGCGAGCAGTCCCGCTCACCCAGGTGGATCGCATTGCCATTGCCATCGCCAAACACCTGAAATTCGATGTGGCGCGGATTGCCGAGGTACTTTTCGATGTAGACGGTGGCATCGCCAAAGGCGGCCTTGGCCTCGCTGCCGGCCTGCTGGATCAGCGTTTCCAGCTCGTCCGGGCCATTGCAGACTTTCATCCCGCGCCCGCCGCCGCCCGATGCGGCCTTGATGATCACTGGATAGCCGGCGGCTTCGGCAATCTGCTTGGCTTCTTCGATATCAGAGACGGCACCATCCGAACCCGGCACCAGCGGCAGACCCAGGGCGCCGGCTGTGCGCTTCGCCTCGATCTTGTCACCCATCGTGCGGATGTGTTCCGGCTTCGGGCCGATCCAGGTGATGTTATGCGCTTCGACGATCTCGGCAAATTTCGCGTTTTCCGAGAGGAAGCCATAGCCGGGGTGAATCGCGTCCGCCTGGGTGATTTCCGCCGCAGAAATGATCGCTGCGACGTTTAGGTAGCTATCCTTTGCCGCCGGCGGGCCAATGCAGACCGCATGATCAGCCAGCCGCACGTGCATGGCATCGGCATCGGCGGTGGAGTGGACGGCAACCGTCTCAATCCCCATTTCATGGGCCGCACGGTGGATGCGCAGCGCAATCTCGCCGCGATTGGCGATCAGGATTCGCGAGATACCCATGGATGGTGCGCCTTACGCGATCACGACCAGCGGCTGGTCGAATTCGACCGGCTGGGCATTGTCGACGAGGATCGCGGTGACCGTGCCGCCACGCGGTGCGGTGATGGGGTTCATCACCTTCATCGCTTCGATGATCAGCAGCGTATCGCCTTCCTTGACGGCCTGGCCGATGCTGACGAAGTTCGCCGCGCCGGGTTCGGGAGCCATGTAGACCGTGCCGACCATCGGCGATTTGACCGCATTGGGATCAGTGGCCGGAGCAACCGGGGCAGCAGGTGCAGCGGCGGCGGCCGGAGCAGCCTGCGGTGCCGCAGTCGGTGCCGGGGCGTGGTGGATCACCGGGGCGATGCCGCCACCGCGCGAGACCTTGATCTTGCGGTCACCATCTTCGACCTCGATCTCGGTGAGGCCGGTTTCGGCGAGCATTTCCGCCAGTTCGCGCACCAGCGCAGTATCGATATTCATTCCGGTGGGGCGGCTGCCTGCCTTGCTGTCGGCCATGCGTTCCTCGACTGGTTGCTTTGGCGATCGCCTATGCGCGGGCCAGCGAACCTAGGCAAGACCCCAGACGCTACGGAATGTTAGCAACCCACAGGATCGAAAAGGCTGGAGGCCTTGGCCGGGCAGGGTAGCAGCCCGGCCAAAGGGCCGCGCCCTATCGATCAGATCCGGCCACTTTACCCCATTGGCGCGCCGCGGTGTATCCAAGGTAGCCGGTACCGAACAACGCATAGAGCGCTTCGGGCATGGCAGAGAGGTAGGCGGTCATGCCAGAGGCGATCGCTTGCGCCGTGTCGGGCCGAAACGCTGCGATCACCCCCATCGGCAGGGCCCACAGGATCAGCAAATACATGACATAGAGGAAACTCGGCCTGGCCCGGCTGGTCCACGGGTCCCGCGAATTGGCCTCTGCGACAATGGCCGAGAGCCGTGCTTCGATCTCAGCCAGGGCCTGCGATCCTTGGAGTTGCAGCAGTTCCAGCTTGGCCTTGTCGCGCGCGCCCTTGTCAGGGATGACCTTGTCAATGATGGCGGCGACGGGGCCAATCAGGGCTTCGAGAATGGGCATGGAGGCTCCTTTGCGTTGCAAGAAGCCGATCCAGTTATACCAATCCTGCGATGTAGGAAAATGCCGGCTGCGCATGGGTTGAACGCAGCGCTGTTGATCGGGGTGTCAAGTTGCTGGGCTGGGGCATAGGGAAGCGCCGTTCAATCCGCTAACGCCACCGGCAAGGTTGCGATCATCTCTGATAATGAACGCTGCCTCGCGTTTCATGGTCAGCCCGTCGATGAACAACGTTCCGAACACGCCCTGGTATTCGTAGAAGACCTCGACAAACATGACCGCCGAGCCTTCCGGGGCGGTGATTGTCTGTGTGCCATTGCCAAGCCCAGTGATTTCCTTGTCATTCAGGCCATTGTTCTCTCCATCATCACCGTAATCAGACACCTTGTTCAGGTTGCCGACACAGCTTTGCCAATGGATGAACTGCTTTTCTTCGCCCGCGTCGTATTCCAAACTGGAAAGGATTATCCTGCCCCGTTGTTCAAGCTCGATTGCTTTTCCCTGCTTCAGGGCGCCCACCATGATCGAATCGAGCTCGGCTTTGGAAACGGTTGGCGTGATCGCGCTGTTGTCGGTTTGGCCCAGACGAGATGCGTTATCGCCAAGCGATATGGCGATGTCGCTGATTTGCTGGTTGACCATCGCCGTATAGGCAAGCTCGGTGCCATACATGCCGAGCGTGGTTAGCAGCGGCAGTGAAATTGCAAATTCCACCAAAGCAGCGCCGCCTTGCGCATCCCAAAGCCCCGCAAACAGGCGAGCAACCCGCTCTCGAACAAATTGCCAAGGAAGAGGTGTCACGTGCAGGTTCCCGTATCGCTTGAATAACCTTCTTGCTTGGCAAACGGTTGGTTCTTTTTGATCGACGTTGCAGTGAGGGTAATTTTTGAATCCTTGTCGGAAATTAGAGGAACGGCAAAAGTGGGGTCATAAACTGCGGTATAGGTGGTAACGACGACGTCATTGGCTCCATCATTTCCCGTACGGGTGGAATCGGCATCCCAGGTCCCGTTGCCATTCAGGTCATCAAAAGCTTCACCGTTGTTGCATTCCCCGTCGCCGTTGGTGTCCGTAAACTTTTCCGGACGGTCGATATCAGCGAAATCGAAATAGCTCTTGCGTTGGCTTGTCACTTCTACTCCCGGCAGGATGGCTTGGATTGCTTTCTCCACCTCGGTGTCGAGGTCAGCAGCTTTTGCGCCTTGCAGCGTGCTGGCTCGCGCTACCGTTTGGACCGCGCCGTTAAGCGCGGCGGCTCCATAAGCCATCTGTCCGGCATTCAGCGTGCCCATCAGGAGCAACAGGAACACCGGAGCAACCAGCGCGAATTCCAGCGCAGTCACGCCTGCCTGGTTGCGGGCTAAATATTTATAAAGGCTACTCATTGCGTCACTCGCAGTTCGCCGATTTGATTGGCGATCTCCTGGAAAGCAGTGTTCAATTCGCCGGCATCGGTTGCTGCAAAGGCGCTATTGGCGGATGCGCACGTCTTCAGATCGTCAGATAAAGCCGTAGCAAAGGAAATCACCCACAGCCGGATGCCCTTGCCCTTAATAGCGTCGCATAAGGCCAGATACCGAGAACGATGTCGTTTTGACTGGTCGGCGAGGTTCCCTCCAGCCGTAATCCGTCTATCGAGTGATTCGATGCCGTACGACGAGAGGGTGACATCATTCGGCGCCAATGCCCCATCCGTCATGAAGATCATGTGGCGCCGCACAGTCCCGCCATTTTTGGGTGTCTCATTGACATTGTCTGCCCAGATGCCTGTCATTGAACTCAACCGGGCCCCCCAGACCAAGCCGATGTCATAATAGGTCTGGCCTGTTGCGACCAGGGAAGCGGCGTAAGCCTCGAAACTGTCGTTATCCATTTCAGACAGCAGTCTGGCTGGGCTGGGACAAGCCCATGAGGCAGTGGATCCAGTGGTAGCGGGGAGGACCGTATTTCGCCTGAACGCGACGTCCGGCCAAAGCGGCTTCCATTTGGTGGCATCATCCGAACCGGGTGCAAGATCTATGTCCAGGTCATAGGCCGCAGTCGGGGTGATGCCCGTGCCTGGGACATAGGAAAAACTGCTGGCTGGCGAAGTTTGGCGTTCTTCGATGCAGCCTGCCCACTTTGATGAGACGACGCTTGGTGAGCCTGCATTGCTGCCGGTCAATGTTGAGACCGCGTTTCCGCCCAGATAACTGCTGACATCATAAGTGACCTGCCGGTACATTACGCCATCGTACGGCTGTGATGCGGATGTCAGGAACTGGGGTTCTTGCCTGGAGTATGAAAAGGTTTGAAAGCTTCTGTAAGCTGTACGCGTATAATGGTACCATTTGGTACCCTGGGATCGGCACTGGTATTCTGTTTTTACTTGATTTTGATTTGAAGTAGTCGTGGTGTTTAAGCGATTTGAATTCGCGTCAATCGTCCATGTCGTAGTATTGGGTGTAGTGGGGCTGCCGCTATTGGCCCATGTCAGATTTTTGGGAATGGCTGTGTCGCAATTACTAGCCGAGGTGAAGGTGATGCCGCTTACCCGGTTCCAGGTGGAATAGGATTCCGCAGTGTAACCGGAACCTGTGCCCGTCATTTGGGCAGGCCCCCATAAGTACCAGCTTCGTGATTGGATGGAATGCGATTTTACAAGGTAATCAGAATCGACATCCATGATTAGCTTGCCAACGTTGACCGATGAACTGAACGGCACGAACCCAAAGCGGATCCGGGCATTGGAATTGGCGGCTGTCGTTGCGAGAGTATCGTAGAAATTGTTGATTGCGGCTTGCAGATCTTGCAATCGTGAGGTCTCGCCCGCGGCTGGCACCTTTCCCGCAGGGGTCAGGGCCATCGATCCAGTGGTGTCGAGCACCATCATGATGTCATTGTTGCCAGTTTCGAGGGAGGACGTGCACTCAACCGACAAATCGATGTCGTTTATGCCGAATATCTTCATGACGGTGGTGTCGATGGTGGACGATACCGAGCCGGCCACAGTGCCGCTCGTGCCTTCAACTGAGTCGCTTGTGAAGTCTGTGTCGGTGGCACCCTCGTTCGCTTCATCGAAGTTTACTTTGAAGTATTTTTCAGCCGTCGCTTTGGCAGCATCATCATAGTTGCCGTTTTGCATCGCTTTGCGGCCGGCCAGGATTCCGGCATCGCATGCCGCCTGCATCCGGTTGCGCACCAAATAGGCGCGGCTGATGTCGACCGAGCCGCCGACCAGGCTGGCAGTCAACAGCATGGCCGCGGCGGCCATCGGCAGGGTGTTGCCCGCGGTAGATTCAATCAGGCTGGGCCAGATGCCGGTTTTTGAAGTCATCGTCTTCCCCCGAACCACGATAGAGGCGCTGCATTCGGCCTGCCTAATGCACTGACTGGGGTTAATACTAACTTACGGTCTTCCCGATTATCTGGCGTCCCGCCACTCAGGTGGCCGGCGCGGCCGGAGGATCAATCTCGGGGACGGGCGGCGTTTCCTGTTCTTCTTCTAGGGGCGTGTCTTCAGAGGGGTTGTCCTCGGGCGCGTCCCCGGGTTGCTCCGGTGCTTCTGCGTAATCACCCTCGGGTGCGCGGCTTTCCGTTGCTGGCACAGGGGAGATCGACGAACTTGGCGTAACCGGCTGGGCGATCACCAGGTTGCTGGGGGCGCTTGACCTGTCCTGCCCGGCGAAAGGCCCGCCGGGGCGGGCGATCAGATAGGCTGCACCCAAAACGCCGAGGGCCACTATCGCCATGATTCTGGAAAGATTTGGCATTTCCAAGCCATAGCCCCGGTGCCCTTGCCAATCGGTTACCAATGCCAGGGAGCGCTCAAACAGCCCGGATTTGAGCCGTTTCCACCGCTGCGACGGGCGGCATCAAGACCAATAAAGCCAGCACTATCAATTTGGTAAGGGTTTATCCCTATTATTAGTCCGGCTTCATCAATCCTTCTCCGGCATAGCGGGGGCTGGCGATGAGCAAACGGTCGCTTGTCGAGCATCATTGGCCAGTTGGCGATGATGGTCCCGAAACGGTCGTTAGGGATAAATCGGAGTTTGAACCAATGAACAAGACCTTCATAACTATCGCGACTTCGCTGTTGGCAGCGGCGCTGCCAGGGGTCGCTCATGCACAGTCAACCGCCAGCGCATCGGCGACGGGCTCCACCACCATCATCCGGCCGATCACGATCACCAAGACCGCGGACATGTCGTTCGGGACGATCGTCAAGCCTGTCACCGGCACTGCGGGAGTTCAGATTCTCAACAATGTCGACGAACTGAACCTGGAAGTTGGGGTTGCTGCCCTCGACCAACCGGTTTCGCGAGCAAAGTTCACGGTCGAGGGTGAAGGCGGGCAAGCCGTCTCGGTTTCGGTCCCCGCTTCGTTCACGATGAGCCAGGGTGCAGAGACGCTTGATGTCGTGCTTGAGCCGGATTTTGCCGCATCGGTAACCCTGAGCAATGCTCTGGGGTCTAGCGGAACCGCTGCGCTTAACATTGGGGGCTATTTCTATGTGCCCAGCGATACGCCATCCGGTCTCTATTCCGGCTCGTTCACGGTCACTGTCGCTTACGAATAAGCGCGGCCAGCCAGATAAAGGCAGGATCCGGCAATGGGTCAGACCGGCCTCGGGCCAGCAAGACGGGCAACAGCGTGCAGGCTAGCCTGTGCGCTGTTTGTCTTGCTGGAAGGCGCTGCCGCGCTCGGCCAGACTAGCGCGCCCGCAGTAACGCCGGCACTTGCACCTGCGAAAGCGAACTCGGCCACGGCCGGGGGATACGTCCGCATCGAACCGGCAGTTGGCGGCAGCTTTGCCCTCGAAGCAACCCGGCAGGCAGTTACGGCCATTTTCCAGCCGCGCTCGCTTGAAACGATTACGCAGTTTCCCCGTTTAGTGCGCAGGGGCGCTTCGGCCTATAGCGCGCTGATCGCGCCCCTTGGCGGGCAGCCGATGCTCTATGCCGGCGATGCCAGCGAAGTCTACGCCTATTTGGCAATCAACAGCATAAATTACCCGCAATATGCTGATTTTAATAATTTTATAGGATCGCAGGGCCGTCTGAAGGTGGTCCTGGTCCTCGTCAACTTCAACTAGCATTCGGAGCCTTCTGTCGTGAGACCACTCTTCCGTTTTGCACGCCAAGCGGCATTAACCATGATTTCAATGGCCAGCTGTCTGGTTTCGACAGTTGCGCCCGCGCAGGAAACTGCGGCGCAAGCGCCTGTCAGATCCTTTGTTGCCGCGCCCGTGGCGAACATCAACATCACCCCGCGCCGGGTGGTGTTCGACGGCACAAAGCGGACGGAGGCGGTTTACGTTTTCAATCAGGGCACGGCGCCCGTCACCGTTGATGTCGGTCTGGTTGACAACGTGATGCTGCGTAACGGTGAGATTGTTCCCCCGGAAAAGCTGGCGAAGCGCGATGCAGCGGATCAGGCGGCGGGTGCAAGGTTGCAATCCGCACGGGAGTTCATCCTGGCTTCGCCATCGCGTCTGAC
>JACCDM010805823.1_pt1 | contig 69448 bp, 66 predicted proteins | sample 7445851 | NCBI WGS metagenome assembly JACCDM01 (sample SAMN15323438, study PRJNA562643) | freshwater metagenome | isolation source: river surface water | place: USA:Blue River Watershed | collected 2017-08-16
AATTTTTTTTGAAGGAATTGAAATGATTATCTTTGCCGCGGAGAGTTGGCAGAGTGGTCGATTGCGGCAGTCTTGAAAACTGTTGACTGTAACAGGTCCGGGGGTTCGAATCCCTCACTCTCCGCCAGAAAACAATCATGAAATCCCGACGATGTCGGGATTTTTTATTTTCATCAAATTGGGAATCAAGCCAAAGGCTTGGATGATCAATTTGAGAAAATAAAAACAAAGCAACGCGGAGTTCATGAATTGTTTTCTGAAGCCACCCCCAAAAAGGCGATCACGAGCGATAGCGAGTAATCGATTGAGAAAGAGAAAGAGAAAGAGAAAGAGAAAGAGAAAGAGAGAGAGAATGAAAATGAATACAATTCCTACCAACACCATTTCACCCCTAACGTACTCTGTATCGTTGGAAAGATATAGGTTCTGGTTTCGGGAACTACCACCACATTCAAGGCTGGTCTAATCTCTGAAAATAAATGCAAATTCTTCAAATACTCCCGCTTGTGACCTACCCTGAAATCCAACCCCAAGGGTATGTAAGCCGTTGAAGAGAAACCAGTTTTGTTATTGAAAGTCTCTCGCTGAAAATTATCATTGGAATTGAAATAACCATTGGAACTTATAACATCACCATTGGTATCAATCAGTTCATTCACACTCCAGCGATTGACAAAAATATGGGTCTGCGCTGCAACATTTACTCCTGCATTGACACCCATTCCTGCATGCAATGAAAAACGCTTGTCACTATCCGTGGACCACACATGAGCTATATCTGCCTTGATCGCTGTTGCCTTGTAATAGCCATTGGACATATACCGCTCTGTCGAATCTAAAAAACCATAGATGGCCCCATTGGATCCTTGATACACCGTGTCTACTCTGAAAGTATTTTCATTGACATTGGAATATAAACTACTCTGAAAACCCTGAGCCATCAATCCCACACGCCATGTCCTGTTCTTACTCTTTTCTGTACCTCCTGATATGTATGGAGTCCAACCCAGTTGAATATTAAAAATAGAAGCATTCCAAGAAACCATCATGCCCATCCGAATATCCTCACGCATTGCACTTGGATACAATGTAGATCCCGGAGCTAATTTGGTGAAATCTTCCCTCGACATCAACAATGGCGCAGTCCCCAATTCGCCTCCCGTTGTAACTACCAAATGGTCAAAATGAAATTTTTTCTCTTGTAATTCTTGGCTCCACAACGCTGAAGTTGACCCAAGAATAAAAAGGCAAAGCCATACTTTCTTCATATTCATTTTTTTTGCGAATCCCTAACGACGTGCTTGTTGCTTTATTGCCTAAGCCCAAATTAGACTGTACATAAAATCCCAATCTACATCATCTCCAAATTGATATCGGTATTGAATTTCAGCCTCCTTCTTAAATCCATACTTCTCCACCAACTTATATGAGGCAGGATTATTGGTTGCTATGAATGCCTCCACCCTTCGCAAATTCATTTCTCTTTTTCCGTAATCCAAAACAGCCTGCATCGCTTCTGTCATCAATCCTTTTTGCCTATCCTCTTCTTTTTTCAGCATGTAAAAAATCTCTGCTCGTCTATGCTGCTTTGCCCAAGAATGATAACCACACCATCCTAAAATCCTGTTGTCCTCTTTGTCAACCAACTGAAAAAATTGAATGGTCAAATTATACGTGCTATACCCGCCTTTGTATCGAAATTCCTCTAACTCAAATTCTTCCTGTGTATCAATTCCAAGAATTGCCATGATCGCTGCTTGTTCGAAATCTCCAAACAATTGATGATAGGATTCTTGATTAAAGCCGCGCAAAATCAATCGTGGGGTCTCCAACTGTGTATTGTAAATCATATTTCAATATTACAATAAACAATAGAATAATTAGGGCGCCATTTCCGGCTATCCGCTCCAATCTCACTGCGTGAGGATTTCCGCTACTATCCGGGGCGCGTGATCAACCTGAAACTATTTCCAAATAAATAGGCATTCCTAGGGTTAGATTCAAAGGAAATGTAATACCCAAGGCCATCGGAACAAATAGGCCGGGATCAGCCTTGGGCGCCGCCATCTTCATCGCCGCCGGCACTGCGATGTATGAAGCACTGGCCGCTAAAACTGCAAATACAAATCGATTTCCTACATCATCTGTAACAAAATCACTTAAATAAGCTACAGTGATGCCATTGATCAATGGAATAAGAATTCCAAATAGGGTCATTGACCAACCATACAACTTAAACGCAGAGAACCTTCTCGCAGTTACCATGCCCATTTCTAAAAGAAACAAAGCCAAAAAACCTTTGAAAATATCCGTGGTAAACGGTCGGATTCCTTCGGCCTGTTTTGCATCTGCAAAATAACCGATCAACAAACTTCCTACAATCAACAATACACTGCCATTGGTCAACGAATGGCGAATGGTCTGTTTAAGTGACTGTCCAATATTATTTTCATCATCAAATCTCATCATCAACACAACAGCTACTACAATGGCCGGAGCTTCCATGGCGGCCATAACGGCTACCATATGCCCACCGCAAGCAAGATTGTGCATTTCCATTACAGCCATTGCAGCCACAAAAGTTACAGCACTTACGGAACCATATGAAGCCGCTACTGCCGCGGCATTCTGGACATCCAACTTCCTTCTCAAAATAAAAAAAGTATACAAGGGAATCAATGCAGAAATAAAAATGCCAAATACCAATGACCATATAACTTCCCTGGTGATACTTGCATGAGACAACTCCTGACCGCCCTTGAAACCAATAGAAAACAGGAGATACAAGGCTATAAACTTGCTCGATGAAGCAGGAATCTCCAGATCACTCTTGACAATCACCGCCGTAACACCCAACAAGAAAAATAAAATCGTTGGATTGGTCAAATTCAAACAAACATCACTCCAATGCATATAAAAAGGTTTTAATTATTTCACTCTGCTAAACTTTCGCGGTGCAAATTTCCTTCATTCTTTTTAATTACAATTATTTATATTTACAATGTTTATTATATAAATTATTTATGAATTTCACCATTCAACAATTACTGATTTTCAAAACCCTCTGTATCAACAAGAGTGTCACATTAACCTCTGCGCATCTGCATTTGACCCAGCCTGCCGTATCCATTCAACTTAAAAATTTGCAAGCTCAATTTGACCAACCCATCTTTGAAACCATCGGAAAAAAAATACACATCACAGCATTTGGAGAACTACTCCATTCTAAAATTGAATCTATCATTAAAGATTTGGAAGAAATTCAATCTTTGACTAAAACAACCCGCGGAGAATTGACCGGCCAACTTAAAATTGCCGTTGTTTCAACTGGCAAATATGTCATGCCTTATTTCCTACCTAAATTTCTTAATTCTCATGCCAATGTCGATGTGCAAATGGAGGTGTCCAATAAGCAACAAGTCATTGAACGGCTCAAGAACAATGAGGTGGATTTTGCCTTGGTTTCCATTTTGCCAGAAAAAATGCAATTGAGCAAAATAGACATTGTGGAAAATAAGTTATATATGATTGGTCCAAAACATGGCAAGAAACGAACACAAAACCTTCCCAAAAATCTTGGAGAGTGTCAACCTTTGATTTATCGGGAGAAGGGTTCCGGAACCAGGCAGACAATGGAAAATTTTATTGAGAAAAAGAAAACTAAATTAGAAAAAGCAATCGAACTCACGAGCAATGAAGCAGTAAAGCAAGCCATATTGGCTGGCATGGGGTACTCCATTATGCCTCTTATTGGACTTAAAAATGAAATAAAGAATAATCAATTACAAATAATAAACCTTCCCAGCCTGCCCATAAAAACTACCTGGCAGTTGGTTTGGCTCAAAGAAAAAAAACTTTCACTGGTTGCTAAGGAATATTTGAATTTTGTCAAAGAAAACAAAGAAGAAATTGTGCAACAACACTTCACTTGGTAAATCTAAGCGACATGAACACACCGTTTGTGACACAACAGACCAGACAAATCATACACATAAATTTCTGCATACAAAGATTGATGCAGCTTGAAAAGCACATCCACATTGAGATTTAGAGGGAATTGAACATCCTTTAATAGACTAAAGTCCACGACCTTGATTTTACTCTTAGTGGGTAAATCAAAATCATTTCTCTTGATCACTTTTTCTTGAACATGATTAAGAATGGCTGTTAGATCTTTCAACGCCATTTTTGAAGTTCCGCAGGCGCAATGAACAGCATTAGAATTTACTGTAATCTCTGCTGTAAACTCATCCCATTCTTCGCTGCAGATGTGTATGAAGTCAGTTTTTGTATTCATTCATAGGCGATTAATGCCTATTGCAATGATGCAACCAAAATCAAATTAAATACGATAACAAATGTTTACGTCAGGATTTTTTTTGTTTTAACCTACTTAAATGAACGGATGTCATCCCTAAAAAAGAAGCAATCATATGCTGTGGCACTCGAGAGATAATACCGGGAAACAAATTTTCTATTTGCTCGTACCGCTCTTTTGGCGTTAGTAGATATAGACTTTTGATATGATCATCATGAAAAGAGAAATAATACTCCGCAATTAAACGACCAAGCTTTTGACCATTGATCAGATTCTCATACCCCCAATCAACAATTCCTCTCGATAAAACCACTACCTCAACATCTGACAAAGCCTGGATTGAAAACTGTGCCTTTTGATTGCGCAAATAGCTCGCATAATCTGCAATAAACTGTCCCTCCGCGGCAAAATGTATCGTATGTTCTTCACCGTTGTTGTCCCTAGCAACAACACGGACAATTCCTTTATTTACAAAGAAAATTTCATCTACAGGTGCTCCACTATGCGAAAGCCAATCCTGCTTTTTAAAACTTCTAATCTCAAAACCCGAGGAGAAAGCCTCCCATTCTATGGGGTTGACATAAATGAGATTTTGAATGGTATTTTCGAGCAATAAAAACTTATCCATTACAAAAATAATCGCAATTCACCTCCACGAAATTTGATCACTCAAAAAAAAAAATTGTTTTTTTTCTTTTGTTGTTTCCAAAATTATGTCTTTAAATTTGCGCCGCGTTCTTAGAAATATTCTTATCCAGAAAGACAGAGGGAATTGACCCGTTGAAGTCTTACCAACCCTTTCAGCAATGAAAGAAGGTGGTACATTCAACCTCCTTAGGAGGACAGATAAGTTAGTTTAGCATTGTTTTTTCCATTCAAATAATGCTCTTCTGACCTATCGGAAGAGCTAGTTGGGCTTTTTCGGTTGGTTACTCTAACCTGGATTGTTTATTGTCTTCGAATTCAACTAAAACGAAAACTAAAACAATTAAAAACATGCACAACGAAACGTTTTGTATCCAGCAAATCCCTATCGATCCATTAACTGGATCCATTTCCACACCCATTTATGCTACCTCCACATTTGTGCAGGACGCACCCGGAGTTAATCGGGGATATGACTATTCCCGAACCAACAATCCAACGAGAAAAGTACTCGAAGACTTAATGGCCCAGCTAGAGGGTGGCGCAAGATCATCGGCATTTGCAAGCGGACTCGCGGCCATTGATGCCGTTATTAAACTCCTATCTGCAGGAGATGAAGTCATAGCAGTAAATGACATATACGGCGGCGCATATCGTCTCTTCACCCATGTGTACACCAAATTAGGTATCAACTTTAAATATGTTGATACAGCAGATCTGTCTGCCATTGCAGAAGCTATAAACTCAAAAACCAAACTCATCTGGCTAGAGTCCCCAACCAATCCAACGCTCAAAATCTCGGACATTCAAGCCATATCAAATGTCATTAAGGACAAAAATATTCTCCTTTGCGTGGACAATACTTTTGCTTCTCCCGTTGCACAAAAACCCATTAACCTTGGTGCTGATTTGGTGATTCATTCCGCCACCAAATATCTAGGAGGACACAGTGATCTCATTGCAGGAATTGTTGTCAGTAAGACCCAAGAATTAGGAGAAAAAATTCACTTCAATCAAAATGCATCAGGAGGAATTTTGGGACCATTTGAAAGTTGGCTCGTAATCCGAGGAATAGAAACACTTCCGCTCAGAATCCAACAACACAGTAAATCGGCTCAGCAAATTGCGGAGTACTTAAGTCAGCATCCATTGGTGAAGAACGTTTATTACCCCGGGCTAAAACAACATAAAAATCATGAAATCGCAAAAAAACAAATGAGCCTTTTTGGAGGAATCATTAGTTTCGATTTAGTCAATGACCCGAGCCAGCAGGCCTTACAAATTGTTCAATCCACCAAACTATTTAAACTGGCAGAGAGCCTGGGTGGCGCCAAATCATTGCTTTGTTTGCCTAGCGAAATGACCCATAAATCTATTCCTCGGGAAACGAGATACCAAAGTGGAATCACGGATAGTCTTATCCGCCTCTCTGTTGGTTTAGAACATCCAGAAGATCTCATCGCGGATCTTGATTCAGCATTATCCATTCAACTTTAAAAAATAAGATCATGGAAAAAAGAAAAATAAAAATTGGGCTCATTGGACTAGGAGTTGTCGGGAAAGGATTGACAGAAATCATAGACAAGTCGCCACAACTCCCATTTTGCATTGCAGGAATCTGCGTCAAAAACAAAAAGCAAAGAGATCTATTAAACGAGGATATCCTATTTTATGACATCGACTCTTTTTTAAACATTGAATTTGATGTCATTGTGGAATTATCTAGTGACCCACAACTCGCGTTGAAAGCAGCATTACATTGTTTAGAAAATCAAATACCCTTTGTCTCTGCCAACAAAAAAATGCTCGCAGAAAATCTGAATAAATTAGCCCAACATCAAGAAATTAATAATTCACCATTCCTTTATGAGGCCGCAGTTTGTGCGAGTATACCCATCATCCGAAATTTGGAGGAATATTACGACAATGATCTACTCACGTCCATTGGAGGAATTGTGAATGGCTCAACGAATTACATTCTCAGCAAACTTGAGTCTGATAATTTGAGTTATGACGATGCTCTGAAATCCGCACAGGAAGAAGGCTTTGCAGAAAGCAATCCTCAATTGGATGTGGAAGGCTATGATTCTGTATACAAACTCACACTACTTATTTACCATGCCTTTGGTTATATTGTACAACCTGAAGAAATATTAAGAGTGGGTATTCAGGACATAGATGCCACGGACATAGTATTTGCCAAAGAAAAAGGACTGAGAATAAGATTAATTGCCAAGGCGTACAAAACCAAGGACAATCAAATAGCAGCATTTGTTCTACCACATTTCGTTGATTCTGAGAACAACTACTTTCACGTGCAGCAGGCCTACAACGGCATACAAACCACCACGTACCATAGTGAGACACAATTCTTCAAAGGCAAAGGAGCAGGCAGCTTGGCCACTGCATCCGCCATCATCGCAGATCTGTCAGCGTTAACATATCAGTACAAGTATGAGTACAAAAAAAAGCAGAATCCTACCGCTACAAATTTAGATGACATTCAAAAAATACTAGTCCGAATTAGATATCCCAAACACAAACCACATTGTTTTTTAGGAAGATTAGATAGCATTGTTGAACAATATACCAGCAACTCGTTCTCTTACATCATCGGACGAATGAGCATTGAAGAAATAAGAAATTTAACTGAAGAAATACCATTTAAATTTAGCATTATTGCTTATGAATAGGAATTCCTATTGAGACAATTCAAAAAAATAGCCGAATCCGGCTATTTTTTTATTCGATAGATATGATTTGCAAATGCAATTTCTCTCGAACAAGTGTATCACCGCAACTCTTCCCGATCAACATACTTCCCAGCGGCGAGGCACCACTCAGTACATAACAGGTCGCTCCATTTACCGATAACTTACCCAAAGAGGTGATTAAATAATACCATCCTGTTGTTGTTTGAACCAACGAGCCCAATTGTACCTGAATCGATTCAGACATACGATCCGGATTGTACTTTTCAACTTCTGTCAACTGTCTCCTAGCCTCCTCTAACTGCTTGGCCAATTTCTCCATCTCCAAATGAACCATCGCTCCTGCTGTTTCATGCTTGTCACCAGCAGAACTCTTTCCTTCCTGTTGGTTACTCTCCAAAAGCTCATTCCAAGCCTGCTGCAACTCTCCTACCCGCTCCTGCAGTTGCGCCAACAACGCTCGGTATACCTCCTCCTTTTTCATTTCAAATTTTATGCGCCATTTCCGGCTATCCGCTTCAATCTCACTTCGTGAGGATTTCCGCTACTATCCGGGGCGAGCACCAAAATACCAACTTTGTGGTATTGTTTATGGATTTGAATCTACTACTTTTGCTAAGTAGAATCATTCTAAATAAAAAATGAAATTCATTTTAACCATCCTCCTAAGCACTGTCATTTTGATCATTAATCCTTATCACAGTTGGTCTCAAATTCTCACCCGTGAAGACTCGCTCAATGCCGGATTGGTCCGGATTGACAGAACTACTTTACTTTCTGGCTATGGTGAAGCTGACGTGGAATATCAGCTCAAATTCAAAACAGCTAAAGCAGATCTGAAAAGAAATGTACTCTTTATTGGACACAAATTCAACAACAAGATTTCGCTCTTTTCAGAAATGGAACTGGAGCATGGATTTGTATCCTCTGCTGGGAATTCAGATGCAGAGATAAGTATGGAGCAGATGTTTCTAAAATTCAACATCAATCCAATGAATTACCTCGTGGCAGGATTGTTCATACCGAGAATGGGGATTATCAACGAAAACCACCTACCAACCACATTTAATGGAATGAATAGACCAATGGTTGAACATTTGCTTATCCCCAGCACATGGCGAGAACTGGGTATTGGCCTATACGGCACAAGCAATTTGTTAGGAGGTATTAATTACACCCTTAGTATATTGAATGGGCTAAATTCATCTAAATTCTCAATGACCGATGGCATTAGAAACGGGCGTGGTTTAGGAAACGATGCCAATTCATCTAACATGGCCGTGCATGCATCTGTGCTCAAATATCATGGCAATTGGCGTTGGCAAAGCTCATACTACATTGGGGGTAGCGCAGGACTTACAGAAAGAGAAGCCGACAGTCTTCAGCTATCTTATGGCGCAATGGGTACGCCTGTTCAAGTGGCCGAATCCAACCTACAATATTTAAGTAAATCAATCACCATGAAATCTTTGATTGCATGGATTAATATCAAGGATGCGGGTTCAATTAACAGGGCATATGCACAAAATGTCGCCGAACAATCATTGGGAGGATATTTTGAATTGGGGTATAATCTATTTACCTATTCACAAAAACTAAAAAACCAAAACTTGACCATATTCTCTCGATTGGAATGGATGGATTTGGATTATAGACTACCCACGAATGGGATTGCAAACAACGAACAAAATAAAGTTTTCATCACGTCTGGTATCGCTTATCATCCAACAAATGGTGTGGTAATCAAGGCAGACTACACTTACAGGAAAACAGGTCAACGCAACACTGACTTATTGGCCACTCCCTACCCCATTGGTCAACCCTTCTACACTCAACAGTCCTTCTTCAATATCGGATTGGGATATAGTTTTTAATCATGGACAGAAGAAAATTTTTATCAGACGCTTGCAAAATTTGCGCAGGCGGCATTGCACTAGGGGGAGTGGTTTCGGCTTTCTCATCATGTGTCACTTCAACCAGAATCAAGGCAACTATTTACAACCAAACAATTGCCATACCGGCAACCAGTTGGGTTTCATCCAAAGGTGTTGTAGTTCAATGCAACGAATTGCCTTTTTATTTGCTCTGCGTTAAAGTGGACGATAAAAACTATTCCACTTTAGAAATGAAATGCACGCATCAAGACCAACCCCTCAATTACACCCAAGATAAACTTTACTGCGCCTCTCACGGTTCACAATTTGACCTACAAGGCAATGCAATTGCTCCTCCAGCCCAGAAAACTTTGAAAAAATTTAAAACAGAAATCGTGAATGACCAAATTCTCATTCACCTAAATAAATCATGATGAAAAAAACAATTTCATTTTTTATGTTTCTTATCGCACTCTCTGGGTGTGTAAAAGAACCAAAAACAAATACTACAGAAGATACAATCCCATCTTCCGAGGTGCTTAGCTCATTTGCATCCAATGTTGCAAAGCCCGTATACCAAGAGATGTTTAATCATACAGAAGACTTGAACAATTTGGTTCAAAGTTTTTGTGCTTCTCCCAATGATATAGATCTTGCTTCTTGCCGCCTTGCTTGGAAAGATACCCGTAATGCATGGGAGCATTCTGAAGCATTCTTATTTGGACCAGTCGCCACAGAGAATATAGATCCACGTATAGATACATGGCCTGTAAATTTCCAAGACTTAGAAGGCGAATTGGCCGGAACACAAATTTTCACAGCCGCGTACATCGACGGACTGCAAGATGCGCTAAAAGGATTTCATCCTATAGAGTACCTACTCTTTGGTCTTGACGGCAACAAAACCTCATCTTCTTTTACCACCCGTGAACTTGAATTTTTGTCCGCACTTAGCACCAATCTTCTCTCATTGGTTTCAGAGCTCAATGAACACTGGAATGGAGCAGATAGTTTTGGCAATTATTTAAGCACAGCCGGAAATGGTAATTTGTATTATCCTACATACCGATCAGCTTATGAAGAAATCGTCAATGCCATGATTGGCATTTGTGATGAGGTAGCAGCCGGAAAAATAGGTGAGCCATTTTTGTTGCAAGACCCAAGTTTGGAAGAGTCTCCTTATTCTAAAAATTCCATCATCGATTTCTCAAACAACATCAAAGGTGTTGAAGCCGTTTACAAAGGCCAATATTTGAGCAACGGAAAAGGGCTTGAAGATTTGGTTCGTGAGTATAATTTATCGTTGGACTCCGAAATCAAATCTAAAATTGCAACTGCACTGTCTGCTCTTTCTAATATAACGCTGCCATTTGGTGAAGCAATCATCAATCAGCCTCAACAAGTGCAATCAGCCATTACTGCAATAGAGAATTTAAAAACAACCTTGGAGGAAGATTTACTGCCTTTGATACAACAAAAAATCAAGGACTAATGAAATTGAAACGCAGCAATATAAGTTTCATCCTATCGCTTACTCTTCTAATTTTTGCTTGTCAAAAACCAGATAACTGGGAAGAGCAGTCCAATAATGATGAGTGGTACAGCGGTGGAAAACAAACTGTTTTTATTCAAGGCGCTGGGGCCTATTCATCTGCGTTTCCTTTCTTATCCGCTCGCAACTCGATGGTTCATGAAATTGGAGATAAGGCGTTTGAGCAAACTTTTGTCAGCGGAGGACTCATCAATCCAGGACTTGGTCCGTTGTATAATAGTGTAAGTTGTACTTCATGCCATATTGGAGATGGCAGAGGAACACCCATTGGACCAGGTCCAAACATTGTGTCATTGTTGTTTAAAATGAGCCTTGCAGGCCAAAATCCTCACGGAGGACCTTTGGATGTTCCTGGCTTTGGGACACAACTTCAACACAACGCCATATTTGGCACCCAACCAGAAGCACAAATCAACATCAGTTACAGCACCATTAGTGGCGAATTTGGTGATGGAAGTAGCTATTATCTGCAACAGCCCAATTACAGCATTAACAACTCCTACCTTCCCATTCCATCAGGTGTCATGTTTTCACCGAGAATTGCACCTCCTGTTTTTGGATTAGGCCTACTTGAGGCAGTTAGTGATCAAACCATTTTGGAGTACGAAGATGAATGGGACAGCAACAATGATGGAATAAGCGGTAAACCCAATTATGGTTGGGACATCAAAAGTCAAAAAAAGAAACTGGGTCGATTTGGATGGAAAGCTGCTGCCACATCCGTTCTTCAGCAAACAGCTGGTGCTTACAATGAAGATATGGGCATCACCAATTTTCTATTTCCCTATGAAAACAGCGAGGGCACTGCGCTCAACAATGACCCCATCGCAGATCCAGAACTGAGTGATAGTTTACTATATGCCGTGGCTCATTATGTGAGTACTTTGGCAGTACCTGCTAGGAGAAACGTTGACCAACCCTTGATAAAAAGAGGAAAGAAAATATTTTTTGATATTCAATGTGAAAACTGTCATCGTTCTGAAATGCGCACTGCAACCCATGTTGGCTTTGCAGAAGTTTCCAACCTGCGAATTTTCCCATACTCCGACATGCTATTGCATGACATGGGAGAAGGTTTAGCCGATCATCGTCCAGACTTTGATGCCAATGGATACGAATGGCGTACACCGCCACTATGGGGAATTGGTCTTAGCAAAACCGTGAATGGTCATGAGAATTTCCTGCATGACGGTAGAGCGCGATCTTTAGAAGAAGCCATCATTTGGCATGGCGGAGAGGCAGAAAATTCCAAGAATAGATATTTGCAATTAAATGCAAATGACAGAGCTGCGTTGCTTGCCTTTTTGAAGTCGTTGTAGCATTCTCAATTGATTACCAACTCCAGCATTCCGAAGAAAAAAATTTTTCTCTCACCCTGGAAAACGCTTACAAATCCAAATTCTCGCAATAGGATTTAATCAAATCTCTCGTTGTTCTAAAAGACATCATTACATCTTCTTCGGTTCCTGTGGCTTTTGCTGGATCAGGGAAATTGCAATGTATCCGCACAGCTTGTGATGGGAAATAAGGACATCGCTCCTTGGCATTGTCACAAACTGTCAGTATCAAATCAAATGGAATTTCAGCATACTCATCCACATGGTTGGATGTGTGGTTGGAGATGTCAATACCATCCTCTGCCATAATCGCAACAGCGCGAGGATTCACACCGTGCGTTTCAACACCGGCGCTGTACACATCGGCTACATTACCAAAAAAATGTCTTAGGTATCCTTCGGCAATCTGACTTCGGCAACTGTTTCCTGTACAAAGGACCAATATATTCTTTTTACTCTCCATACCATTTTTTCTTTAAATACAAACTCCATTTCACCATCAATATCAGTGCTGGCACTTCCACCAAAGGACCAATTACACCGACAAAAGCTTGTCCTGAATTGACCCCAAAAACGCCAATAGCAACAGCAATGGCCAGTTCAAAATTATTTCCAGAGGCGGTAAACGAAACTGCCGCATTTTCAGCATAACTGGCACCGGTCAATATACCAACAACAAACATCAAACTAAACATTACAGCGAAGAAAATGACCAATGGGATAGCTACAATCAAAACATCTCCCGGAATAGAGACCATCATCTCTCCCTTCAAACTAAACATTACAACTATGGTCAACAACAATGCAATCAAAGTCATTGGTGAAATAGCAGGAATGAATTTGGTTGACAACCAAATCTCGCCTTTGCGTTGAATGATCCATCTCCGTGAAAAATAAGCAGCAACAAAAGGCAAACCCAAGTATAGGCCGACAGTTTGCGCGACCTGCAACATGGATATGTCAATATGTACACTATCTATTCCCCAAAAAGGCAAAATCACTTCCAAATATAAATAGGCATAAAAAGCAAAAAATAGAACTTGAAGAATACTATTCATCCCTACCAAACCAGTTACCCATTCTTTACTTCCTTGCGCCAAATCATTCCACACAATGACCATAGCAATGCATGGGGCTAGACCAATAATAATAAGTCCAGTCATGTACTCCGGATAATCGGACAAAAAAGTAGTCGCCAAAAGAAACATCAAAAAAGGACCTACAATCCAAGTAATTAAAAAAGATGAAAGTAGTAATTTAGGTTTTGCCATTACTGCAGGAATTCTTCTCAAATCCACTTTCACCAATGGAGGGTACATCATCACAATCAGTCCAATCGCAAGAGGTATATTGGTCGTTCCCCATGAACAAGCATCCAGCCAATTGGGAATTTGTGGAAATGCACTTCCAAGACCAATACCAACAATCATTGCTAGGAAGATCCACAGGGTCAAGAATCGATCTAAAAATTTCAACTTGGTTTTCATAATCAAAAATTAACAGCAACCTCCACCTGGCTTACAAGCATTGGGATTGTTTAATTCAGATAAACTGACTTTTCTTTTTCCCTCAGGTATGCCACAAGCATCTTCGGCCAGACATGCCGTAAACTTGGGATGCAATATGAACTTACCATCAGTAAAGCTCATATCAAATAATCCAATGGTATCCATCTGGTATTCGACCACAATGTCTAAATCTTGGACACCATATAATCCATCACACAAAGAAACAATGCCCAAAAATTTCGAAGGTGATAATCGATGTTCTGTATCTCCCGCCACCCAAATTTGAAATGATGTCCAACGTTCATTGCGCATTTTTCCACCGCAATCCACATAATTCTTCAATACCAATCCCATTTCCGTTACATGGAAATGATCAGGAACGGACGTTCCATCTTGAAGTTGAAATTGCACTTGCTGCAATTCATTTAATACTTGAATTAGTTCTTTAACTTTCATCTCAACAACATTTAGATTTCATTTTACTTTCCAATTTCCCAAAATAATTTTTCAATTTCCCTAATACCTTTTCATCCAAGCAGTAACAAATTGATGCTCCATCTACATTTCCTTGAATTATTCCGGCGGACTTTAATTCTTTCAAATGCTGCGAAACTGTAGATTGAGCCAATGGCAAATGATCGACGATATCTCCGCAAATACAAGAATCAACAGACAAGAGATATTCGACAATGGCAATGCGAGCCGGATGCGCAAGTGCTTTCAACCACCCCGCTATTTCATTCTCTCTTTCCGAGAACTGTTCAGATTTCGTTATCCCCATAAACTCTAATTCACTTTCAATTACTTCTCTAACCCCTTCATCTCCTCATCCCTTCATCTCCTCTTTCCCTCTTTCCCTCATCTCCTCTTCCCTTCATCTCCTCTTCCCTTCATCTCTTTTCAATCGCAATATTACGATAATTGAATACCTTAAAAAAGGTATTTTCTGCTTTTTAGCCGGTATACCATAAAAGCGGTATTGTTTAGAATTATTCTAAATAACAAATTTGCCAAAAATTACTTCGATGATTAAATACATGATTTTTGCGCTAGGTGTACTCGGTTGCATCACCGTAAATGCTCAAAAGAGCAAAGAGAATACAAAAGACACCCTTCTCGATCCTAAGCTAAATATGGCTACAATCGAGATTACTGGAAAAAACAATCGATACTATGAAGACTCGTCTTCTGTCGTAGGAAAACTTCCGTTACGACAATTGGAAAACCCTCAAGTCTACCAAGTAATTTCAAAAAACATTATCACTGATCAGGTTGCCACACAACTCAACGATGTCATGAAAAATGCCACTGGAGTTACAAGGCTATGGGAATCCACTGGTAGAGGTGGTGATGGCGCTGAATTCTATACCCTTCGTGGGTTCAGTGTTCAACCCAATTTAGTGAATGGTGTTCCTGGAATTTCAAATGGAGGAATAGATCCTGCTAATATTGAATCCGTAGACGTTGTAAAGGGTCCATCTGCAACACTTTTTGGAAGTACCGTAACTTCTTATGGTGGTATGATTCAAATAAACACCAAAAAAGCGCTTTCGCAAAAACAAGGAAACTTTGGGATTGTATTAGGAAACAACAACCATCAAAGAACGACAACAGATATCAACATCCCTATAAACAATGAACTTACAGTTCGCCTTAATGCAGCTTACCAACAATCGCGATCCTTTCAAGATGCTGGATTTGGGAAAATGTTTCTATTTGCTCCTGCAGTCCATTATAAGGCTAACAATCGTTTGAGTTTTGATCTACTAACGTCCTACCAAAAAAATGAAACCGCTAGTGCTCCCATGATATTTCTAAATCGATACGCACCTCTAACTTTTCATAGCATGGACCTATTTGAAAAGAATTATTCCAACTCATTTACATCTAATGACCTATCACTAACCAATCCCACACTCATCATTCAAGGAACTGCCAACTTTCAAATGAACGAAAATTGGAAATCGCAAACAATTATTTCCAAAAGTTCCACTTCATCAAACGGCTATTATCAATACCTGTGGGATATGTCCAATGGAAATGACTTCTTCCGCTACATATCAAAAAGAAATGGGGCCACCGAAACATCTGATATTCAACAAAACTTTATTGCCCAACATAAACATGGCAAATGGAGCAATAAGGCAGTTGTTGGTATAGACTACTATAATTCAGAGATAATAAATTCATCCACAGGATGGGTAGGAAACGGTATAGTTTCCTTGCAAAGCGGATCGGATAGCGGATTACTTACTGCACTTTCAGTTGACAGTTTATTAACCGGAACCTATGAGGGAGAGTCAAACGCGCAAACGGAAATCATGAGTGCTTATTTTTCTGACATTGTAACATTCGACAACAAACTTTCTGTAATGCTCAGTCTGCGTGCGGACAGATTCTCTGGCAGCACCGCGTATTGGTCCACAGATAAAATTGAGGAACAAAATACGTTCTCGCCAAAATTTGGATTGGTTTATCAAGCATGGAAAACGAGTGAAAATGAGGTTGCTCTATTCGCAAATTACATGAATGGATTTATCAATCAAGCTCCAGTTTTAGTTTCAGACACCGATGGCTCGAACCAAAGGATGAAAATTCTTACCCCTGAACAAGCCAATCAAAAAGAAATAGGTGTAAAAACAGAACTTATGGATCAAAAAATTGCGGTAACCGCAAGTGTATATGACATTCTAGTAAATAACAAGGTGATGTCCGACCCCAACAATTTCAACAACGTTATACAAGAAGGGCAAGTACAAAGCAAAGGATATGAATGCTCAATTACAGCTCGACCAATTGAAGGACTGCAGATGATCGCTGGCTACAGTAAAAACGATGCAAAAGTGATTCGCGACAACGAAGAAAACGGTTATCTGAATCTGCGTCCAGAGGAAGCTGGTCCTTCCCAATTGGTCAACTATTGGATACAGTACTCGCCTGAAATTAAATCTGTAAAAGGTTTGTCGTTGGGATTAGGTGGTAACTATGCTAGCCAACATCTTACTTTGAATCGCAGTACAACAGGCACCTTTGTACTTCCCGCATACCACATTTTAAATTCAAGTATTCAATTTCAAAAAGACCAATACCAATTGATTTTGAAAGTGAACAATTTATTTAATCAGAAATATTACAGCGGATGGTCCGGTGTTAATCCACAAAATCTGCGCAATGTTCAGTTGAGCATGAACTATAGTTTCTAATGAAAAAAATCTATTTGAAATGGCACCTATGGCTCGGAATGATAACCGGACCATTGGTGTTTATCATTTCCTTTACCGGTGTTTTATACGCCTTCCAATTTGAAATTCTAACATTCACTCAAGAATTTAGAAAAGTGCCCCATTACAACGGAATGCCTATTTTACCCAGTGAAATTAAAAATATCGCTCAGAAACGACACCCACATCAGCAAATTCACTCCGTTTTGTACGGAGAATCAATTGACGCCGTGCAAGTGATATACTACGAATTCGAAAAACATTACTTCATCGATTTTCATCATCCTGAATCAGGAGAATATCTCGGCACACACGACGCTCAAAATGGATTTTTTCCATGGATTCTACGTGGCCATTATCAATTATGGCTTCCACAAAAGATTGGGCGGCCATTGGTAGGAATAGTAACAATTGTATTCCTGGCAACGTTAATTACTGGACTACTATTATGGCTACCCAAAAATAAAAAACAATTGAAGGAAAGGTTAAGACCAACATTCAAAGGCAACTTCACAAGAAAAAACTACTTATTTCATCGTTCGTTCGGATTCTATTGCCTTCTTATTGGTGTCATATTTTCTTTAACCGGATTGGTTTGGGCATTTGACGAAGTAAGAAACAAGTACTTCAGCATCCTAACATATGGAAGAACTTTTCAGGAATACAGCGAACCCATTTCAAAAAGCACCTCAGACCCCTTGAAAAACATGGATATTCTATTTAAAAGTAAATACAATAAAAATAATTTGGGGTACTTTGAAATACATTTTCCCGAAAGCACGAATTCACCAATTGTGATTAATATCAATCCACATCACGACAAATATTACGCTATAGACTATCAGTATTTTGATCAACAAAGTTTACAGGAACTAAAAGTGGAACATATGTGGGGACACTATCCAGATTCTAAAAGTCCGAAACTCTTAAGAATGAATTATGACCTACATACAGGAGGATATTTCGGTTTAATTGGGAAGACAATTGCCTTTCTAGCTTCTTTAGTTATTTCTGCTCTACCCATTACAGGATTTGTCATTTGGTACAAACGAAATAATAAAAACTCTTTAAATAAAAGCTCAGCAATAGAAATTGACTAATTGCTATTTTCAGCATTGATTTGACGAATCAAACAATACGTAATCAACCCATCAATTTCAATCTGTGAATAGGTTGTAAAGCCAATTCGCTCATAGATTTTTTTATTCTTTGGAATGACAGTTTCCACCATGACGGGCAGATTCTGTTCTTTGGATTTTTGAAATAAGATATCTCTTAATTCAAGGATAGCATTGGTGCCTCGGGCCTCGGGCAAAACTCCCAAAAAAGAACAATAGATATGGGGAGGATAATTACTTCTCATCTTTTCCACTTGGGCTTTTCTCTGCATAACACGCTTTAATCGAAAGGGTCCTACGGCAATGAATATCATCATTAATTTCACCTTCCAACAAACAGGCTTCTTACCTTCCGAAGGATAAAACAAAATAATTCCCTGTTGGGTGGTATCCATAAAGACGCCTTCATTTTGTTGGGCTTCATCAATTAGATAATGCGCCAATATTCTTCGCCGTCTGCAAGCGCCCCATCCGGAGCCTACGGTAAATTCTGCTGAAGGAATCTGTTCTAAGATTCTCTTCACCATTTGGATTTTTTTTCTCATATCAATAGGTGGGTTTGATGTGAAATATATTTCGAAAATAATTCATTTTATTGAACCTTCAGAGGCTCCGATGGTTTCTTAAGGCATGAATACCATTGTTTCTGTATCACAACTGCACAAAAGCTTTGGAGACTTCCATGCGCTTCAAGGTGTGAACCTAGAGGTAAATCGCGGTGACGTCTTTGGATTCCTGGGGCCCAACGGTGCAGGTAAGAGCACAACCATGCGATGTATGCTTGGGTTGATTCATCCCGATTACGGAAACATTGAACTCTTTGGCAACGACATCCGAAAAAACAAAGCAGAAGTTTTGGGACGGATAGGAAACATCATCGAAAAACCTGACTTCTACAAATACCTCAGCGCCGAAACCAACTTGAACATTTTTGCACGTATGGCTCAGCGACCAATATCAACAAAGACGATTCACGAAATATTGGATTTCGTTGGTCTGCTCGATAGGCGCAAGGACAAAGTAAAAGGCTTCTCCCATGGTATGCGACAGCGACTAGGGATTGCACAAACCCTTCTTGCAGATCCCGACTTAATTGTTTTAGATGAACCAACAACTGGCCTTGACCCTCAGGGTATTATTGATGTGCGTGAATTGATTGTTCGTTTAAAAGAAGAAAAAGGAAAAACAATCATTTTGAGTTCACATCAATTGCATGAAGTGGAACTTATTGCCAACAGGATGGTCATCATTAACAAAGGCAAAGCCGTGGTTCAGGGTCATGTAAAAGACTTACTCAATGCCCAGCAATGGGTGGTTAGAATGCAGACCAACAACAACGATAGTTTAATCAATTTGCTCAAAAACAATTTTCAAATCGAAGCTAAAAATGATCTCGCTGCTGCCTGTGTTCAATTCAACATCAACAAAGAACAAGTTCCCCTAATCGTTCAGTCATGCACATCTGCAAACATTGATATCTATCAAGTAGAAAGCAAAAAACAATTAGAAGATTACTTTATTCAAATGACAAGTCATGAATCCATTTAAAAATGTTTACAACGAGTGGGTAAAGATTGTTGCCAAGCCACGGAGTTATCTCGGAATTGGTGCAATTACAGTTTTAGTGGGTGTCATTGTATTTGCACTCAAAGCGGATGGCATGAGTTTCATCTCATTTGTTACCGCCTCCTTTGAACAAACCTTAACCTTTCAAGGTCAAGTACTGAATGGAAATTTAGTAGCATTCATCGTGCTTCAAATGTTGGTGATACATGTTCCCTTGCTGGTTGCTTTAATCACCGGAGATCTTATCTCAGGAGAGTCTGCCATGGGCACTTTGCGTTTGCTACTCACCCAGCCCATCAGCAGAACGCAAGTACTAGCGTCCAAATACATGGCTGGGGCCATGTACACCGCGCTCATCGTGATTTGGCTCGGTATTCTGGCCATTGGACTTGGGCATGGCATGTTTGGATCAGGCGACCTTATGGTATTGAATAGTGATGGCTTGGTAATCATACCCGAGTATGACATCGCTTGGCGATACATAGGTGCCTTTGCTGTAGCCTTCTTGGCATTAAATACAGTAGCCACTCTTTCCATCGCGCTCTCATGCTTCTCTGACAATTCTGTAGGACCTATAGTGGCTACCATGTCTATCATTATCCTATTTACTATTATCGGCACCTTGGATGTCTCGGTTTTCGATTCTATCCGCCCATACCTTTTCACGACGCACATGGCCTCATGGCGCAGTTTCTTTGAAGACCCATTTCCACTAGATGAGATAAAAACTTCTGTATGGGTATTGATTATTCATCAAGTAATTTTTTGGCTTATCAGTTTTATTTATTTCAACCGCAAAGACATCACCACATGAGAAAAATTTTTCTATTCCTATTGGGTTTCGTTTCGATCCAAATGCTAGGGCAAGATCCTCAACAAATTTTGAACGCCGTTGAAAAAAAATACAACGCCGCAAAAAAATTCACAGCAGATGTTCAGATTCAATCGGACATACCTGCCATGAAAATATTACCTGCCCAAGCCAATATTCGTTATTCAGCACCCAACACCTTGGAGGTGACCTCCAAAAGTATTGTCGTGCTGCCTAAACAAGGATTCAGAGAGATTCAAAATATTGTATCACAGAAGAACAAATACACGGCAATTTACATGGGACTAGAAAAAGTAAATGGCAAAACCACTCATCTAATCACCCTGCTTCCTAAGAGCGATAAGGAAGAATGGATCATGGCTAAAATTTGGGTGGATACGATGGAATCATTGATAATACAATCACAGACAACCACCAAAAGTAGCGGGACACTCAAAGTAAACTACCTCTACAAAAACCAAAAGCAGTGGGCATTACCTGATCAAATGGTTATTGAAGTTGACGTGCAGAAGTTCAAAATACCCAAGGGGGTTGCAACCGATCTTCATCGAAATAGAGAAACCAAAACACAAGGCAACGTTGGGAAAATTACTTTAAACTTCAGCAACTATAAAGTTAACTAGTCAAGCGTTCATTGATAATTTGCACCAAACTTCCCATATCCTTCATCTTGTTCAAATCCTTTAGTTTGAATTTAAAGCCAAATGCATTTTCAATTTCATTGAGAATAAGCATATGATGCAAACTATCCCAACCCTCAACGTCTGGGGCTGTGAGTCCATCATGCATTTCAAAATTTCTATGATTCAATACTTTGTAAATTGAATCTCCGATGATTTGCTTTATTTGGTCTGTTGTCATCATAACTTCTTAATCAGTTTCCACTTGACATTATCCGGAAATATTTTCTTTGCGTCATCTATCAAGGTTGATTCAAAAGTACGAACAAAACCTAATTTGCTATAAGCCCGATATGCTGAATCGTTATTGGAAAACAGTTGCACCTCTACGGAAGGAACTTTATTATTTTTTTCAATTATATACTCAATGATTTTTCCGATAATCCCTCTGCCCTTACACTGAGGTAAGACAAAAGCATACTCCAACTGCAAAGTTCCCGGGGTTCTATCCAAATGAATCGACTCTATTTCACGTTGAAATTTAGCCATGTCTACAATAATTTCGATAGGCATATTGGCCTTCATAAGATTGGCTTTGAGAATAGATGAAGATAACTCCCACTCATTCTCACCTTCGACCCAACCCGCAAAAGCGCCAACAACTTGACCTGCATTCTCAGCTACCACAAAACTTGAAATAGACCACTCTGTCCCATCAATTTCTTCCTCCAAAATTGCACGTAAATAAAACTTAAGTTGACTTTCACTACAATTCCACAACGACAACAATGCACAAATCTCCGTACCACTTTTCTCGGCTTGGATAATTGCTTCAATGATAAAATCAATATCAGTTAAGCGAGCAGAACGTATAATTAAATCTGACTCTCCACCCATACTGCAATTTTTTTTCGATCTACTTTACCATTGGCATTAAGGGGGAATTCTTCCATGGCTAAATATTGAGAGGGCACCATGTATGGTGGCAAACTTTTGCTCAATTCTTCTTTGACATTTTTCGCCTCCCAACGCACTCTTTCCGATACCGCAACTAATTCTGTCAATCCGTTTTTATTCTCAACAGCCAATGCTGCTATCCTGGTTCCGTCTGGTAAGATTTTTTTAAGATAAAACTCAACTTCCGAAGCTTCTATACGAAAACCTTGCACCTTCAATTGATTGTCTTGACGACCTAAGTACAGCATTTCACCTGATTGCGCCACAGACGCACGATCACCTGAATTATACCAACGCACATTGTCCTGAACGACAAATTGAGTTCGATTTAAATCCTCTCGATTTAAATATCCCGGGGTTAAATATTGACCTCCCAACCACAGATTTCCAATTTCGTCTTTACCTACCTCCTGCATTTGATCATTCCATAATTTCACCATTGATAAATCCATGGGTTGACCTATACTCAGGATGCCTTGATAACTTACATTTTCTTGGTTGCGTTTAAAGGTATAACGCGTACAAAAAATTGTATTCTCCGTTGGCCCATAAACATTATCAATTTGCGCATGAGGAACCACGGCTGACCATTGTTGAACTATATCCTCGTGTAAAGCTTCTCCACAAAACAATGAATACCTCAAGTTCTTAGCTTCAATCTCGTCGAAGTATGGTTTGAGGTAAGTTAAAATCGAAGGCACCATTAAAGCAAACGTCAATTTTTTCTCTTCCAAGAGTTCTGCTATAACCGCATACTTCATGCTGTCCGGTGGAACTGTATAAAAACTGGCACCCAATGTCAATGGGACCATCCATGACATAACCGACAAATCAAAAGTCAAATCGAACATCTGAAGAAATCGATCGTTCGCATCCAATTGATATCCCAAATTAGAGAAACCATTTTCAAATGCACACAAATTTTTCCATTGAATGGGGACACCTTTCGGCTCTCCTGTACTTCCTGAAGTAAACAATACATAAGCCCAATCTTCTTGTAAAGGCTCATGCGCAATAACTGGAATGGACTCATGCTCACGCAGCGATTCCAAAGATTGATTGGCTGCATCAAAAAAATAATCGATTTGTAAGATTTGAGCTATTTTCTCTCTGCGCTCTACGGGATAATTGGGATGGATAGGTACATAGAATTTACCTAATGACCAACAAGCTAATATGGCTGCATAGGTATCGATGTGGTCATGCGCGATGATAAGTATACCCTTTTCATCTCTCAACATGAAGTTATTTATTGCGCACTGCACCTTAGCGCGCAACTGTTCATAGGAATACTCAACTCCAGCTATACAGGCCACAATACCCGCGCGCTTGTTGAGATTTTCAAAGATTCGACTAATTGGATGGCTTAATTCCTGGATATCCATGCGCTAAAGATAGCGCGCTATTCGTCAGAATCTCCATCGTTGGTATTGCTCAATTCAGGCAAAATATTTTTCACATCACCACTTGGGAGTGCTTGAACATCCTTTAGTTTTCGCTTAAGCGCATTGGTTCTTGTGCCGATGAGTTCATCCAAGGTACCATTGGCCTGTTGGATATTCTTTTGCGCCTTTTCCAATAATCCTCCAAATTTCTCGAACTCTGTTTTTACAGCACCTAAGATTGTCCATACCTCGCTGCTTCGTTTTTGCAACGCAAGGGTTCTGAAACCCATTTGCAAACTATTCAGGATTGCAGCCAGTGTCGTTGGGCCGGTAACAATCACTTTGAATTCACGCTGCAATTGTTCAAGTAGATTGGATCGACGAATTACCTCAGCATATATCCCTTCGAAAGGCAAGAACATCACAGCAAAATCTGTTGTGTGTGGCGGATCGATGTACTTATCTCTGATATCCTTAGCCATCTTTTTGATGACATTCTCCAAATTTTTGTTGGATGCTTCAATCGCCGCTGCATCGCCACTATCGTATGCATCAACCAATTGTTCGTAGGCATCCTTGGGGAACTTGGCGTCAATGGGCAAATAAACATTGGCTTGGTTATCATCGCGTCCAGGCAATTTGATAGCAAACTCCACCAAATCATTAGATCCTTGTTTCGTTTTGGCATTGGCTTCATATTGTTCCGGAGCAAGTATTTGCTCTAACAACATTTCTAGTTGCACTTCTCCTAATCCCCCGCGTTGTTTGACGTTGCTTAATACCTTTTTGAGACCACCAACATCTTGAGCCAAATTCTTCATTTCACCAAGTCCCTCTTGAACTGCCTTTAATTGATTTCCAACAGCCTCAAATGATTGACCTAACCGCTCATTCAAAGTCTTCTGCAATTTCTCATCAACAGTCACCCTCATATCTTCGAGGCGCTTATCTGTATTCTTGACCAAATCATCAAATTTGATTCGCTGATGATCTGTAAAGTCCTTGAAATTGGCTTCAAAACCCACTCTAAAATCTTTGAACTCCGATTTAATTGTCTCCAATAAATCTTTGGACATTTTTTGATTTTCTTCCTTGAATATCCGCAATGTTTCGTTCAAATCACGTTGAAAATCCTTCAATGTTTGATTCAACTCAGCCCTATTCTCCTTGGCCAAAGCTTGGGTTTCTTCTCTATTGGTTCTGAAGTCCTCCTTCAATCCTTTTTCGATCCGCTCCAATGCAGACTCAATTCGCTGGCTATCCAACTGAGCCGAGTTTCCGCTACCTTTTCTTAGCAATAGAAATACTGCAATCAATCCGATTGCAATAGAAATAAAAGACAAAATTTCTGTGGTCATACCGCAAAACTACCCATATAATTTTGACACCCCCTATAAATCAAAGAGATTGTTTCAACACTCGCAATAAAACATCAACAGGCTGCGCTCCGGAAATGGAGTACTTGCTATTAAATACAAAGAAAGGAACTCCCCGAATTCCAAATTGCTGGGCAGTATATAAATCATCTTGAAATTTTCTATCAGCATCTTCATTGCGCAATATTGAATCAATGTCTCCCAAATTCAATTGATCTGAAACTCCTTGTAATACGCCAATGTCCGATACGTTTTCATTTCGAATAAAATAGGCTTGCATCAGTAGCTCTTTGGCTTCATTCCCCTTTCCTTGTGCCTGTGCATATTGCAAAAGGAGATGAGCAGGATAAGTATTGGCCAATATTGCGTTTGGCAATTTCATATCTAGTCCCGATACCTTGCCCATATCCTGGGCATGATTCATCATCTGAAGCACTTGTTCTTCCGTCATCCCCTTCGTTTTAGCCAAGTACTGCCCAATCGGAATACCCGCTTGCTCTGCCGTAATGGTTGGGTCTAATTGAAAGCTATGCCAATGAATTTGATAATCACCCTCAAACTGCGCCAAAGCTTCTTCCAAATGTCGTTTCCCAATGTAACAAAAGGGACATGCGATATCCGACCAAATATGAATTTCCATGTGGTTATTTTTTTACCAATACTTGAGTGGTCCATCGGCCATCTCTAGTTCTCAAAATATATTGTCCACTATAGACATCTTCCAATTGCATAAAAGCTATGGTAGTTCCAGATTTTAGTGTGGTTGACTTTATCAACCTTCCTTGCATATCATACAATTCTAAAACGATGTTTGATGGATTGAGCCCCTTCAATTGAACAGCCAATAAATCCGAAACAGGATTAGGATAAACAGAAAAACCAACATCAGTTGTACTCTCAATTCCCGTTGTTGGATTGTACACCGTAACAGCCTCATTGATAGCCGATACTTTGGATGCCACCAATGGACCATAAAAAGTTGGACCTACGACATAGGGATAAGCCGAATTCCAGTTCTCGTCAACGGTACAGAAATAGGCATAGATTCCATTAGGATACTCCGGAGTGACACAAAAACGTCCATTATGCTCATCTAAATAATCAGGCTGATTGACATGAGATATAAATTCATAATCTTCTCGATAATGACCCAGTGGATATGTTGCTGAAACGGCCGGTCCATCAGTAACATCATTTCCGTTGGCATAATGTGTTCGCACGGTGATATCTCTCAACTGATAGCTTGATTTCATGCGAACTACACCGCCGCTTCCATCTGCATTTAAAAATCCAAATGCTCCATAGATAGGAAAGCCGTCATAAGCAAATCCAATGAGTGGAGAGTGCGCGCTAGCATCTATGGCATACAATCCATCCGCATCATACAAATTGCAGATTGATGAAATTGGAGTCAAATCCAAGTCAAAGGCAGACGGATTTTGGTGGTGGTGGTAATTGCCCATGGCAGGGTGACCCTTGGCGCAGTCGAACCCTTGGCGCTCAGCTACAATCGCATCTCTATTCCAAATACCTTGTCCGGGAGGCCCTTGAATAGGTCCTCCTCCCTCTGCCTGTGTATTATTGTTCCAGCTCACTCCATCGCGGTAGTCAAATAAAGCAACTCCATTTACGAAAACCCCGATATTACCCCCTGTAGTGGAAACAGGATTACCCAAATTCTGAATAGGGTTTAATGGAAATTTAAAAATGGCATTTTGATCAGACGCCAAAGATGGATTTCCATCTAAAAAAGGTCCAGTTGTATATGCCGGAATACCATTGGTTGTAACATATACCCACTGAGCTGAATACGCCACTTGTTGAATATTGGCCATTACATTGTCCTGAATCGCTATTGAATTTCCTTGCACATAATGAGAACCCATTATTCCATTGGAATTGAGCAACCATGAAGTGATTGCAGGATTTTGCTGTGCTCTTGCATCAATGGCAAGTGCTAGGAGAAATATGGATTTTACTAATATTTTCATATTCTAATTTACATCTTTGACGACAAAAGTCAATAAATTCCTTGGAAATCAACAATAAAAAGGCCCTCCGAAGAGGGCCTTTCAATGATGTCCAAAACTTAAACTCAAACCTATTTGAAAATCATCATTGTAACCGCAATACGCTCTGTTCCGTTTGTGAAAATCACTTGGTACATACCCGCAGATAAATCATTACTCCACTCAATTGATTGTTGATGAGATCCATCAACATTTAAAGTTGTAGCATTTACTTTCTTTCCAGTATAGTCAAAAACATCCATATTCACTTGGCCTTCAAATCCAGCAAGTGAGACATTAACTGTGTTTCCATTGGATGGATTAGGATATAACTTAATCTGACGAGCCTCATCATTCCAAGTTGATGCATTCTCTTCAGTATCCATGCCTGCAGCACCCAATGTTCTTACACAAGAAACAGTGCCGTCGAAATCAGAGTAAGTTGCATTATCTACATGCTTTACTTTGATATCTACATCATAACGCTGACCATTTGCCATTCCTGGAACACTTGATAATCCCAAGATTCTACTTCCACCTAAAGCACCTTCTACAGAAACCGGTAGGTTAACTACTGGCACTTGCTGTGTGAACTGCCAGTTGTAACGAGATACTCCACATACTGATCTGTTGGTAGCTATAGAACCACTTAACGCGTTCTTGTATGCAGGACATTGGTCATAAGTACGAACAATCAAAGCGGCTTCATCTGCCAAACCAAATGATTGAGTAGTTCCAGAAACAGCAGTTACCAATGTAGTATTTCCAAAAGCATCTTTCAAAGAATACGTTACGTCCAATGAAACATAAATCGTTTGTGTAGATCCTGAGAAGTTAGGCACTACAATTTTACCCAACTGACAAACGGTGGTGTTAGTTGTTCCACCGATGGTGTATGACCATTCAGGTGTTCCTGAAACGCTGGCACCAGCCCAACGATTAACGATGTAAGCTACAGCACTTGGCTTGTACGCAGCTTTGAAACTTTGACAAGTACTTGTGTAGGTATTGGTGTAATTGGTGTAAGGGGCAATATCAGGATTACTCGCTGACAATCTGCTCATAGTAACCGTTACATTATCAGCGGAATTATTGGTGTTTGCAATTGCAACCATATATTGATTACCAACTACCAAACCATCGTACAACAAAACTTCGTTACCCGCATCGGCCGCTATTCCTTGGTTACCTACTTGCACATCATCCTCTTCTGCCAAAGGAATTAATGAACCTGTTGGATTTGCCACATAGTCATAGATAGCAATTTTGTTATCATCTGATGCCGCTGAGCTTCCTGCAATAGCAATGCGCACAGCGTTCGCTGTTGCAGTGAATTTGAACCAACGATCATTTCCTGAGAATGAAGTTTCAGGAGAGTCTGAGCTTGAACCAAGAGTTGCAGTAAATGAAGTCTGTGTACCTACTCCAAATTGATTCATAGAAGCCACAACAACTGGAGTGTTGTAATCATCGCCGCAAGTTGCCGCAATACCATCACAGTTTTCGTCAATTGCATTGCCGCAAACCTCTGTTGCTGAACCATTGATTGAAGCATTGGCATCATTGCAATCACCTCCTGTTACTGAATATCCCGATGTAGGAACAGCACACAAAATTTGAGCATTTCCTGCACCCTGACCGTCGCCATCCGCGTCAGCATAATAAGTCAAGTTTAAGCAACAAGAAGAACAGCTTCCGTATGTATTGTCATTAACACTTCCCCCAGTTGTTTGGCGGTTGGCGTAAGACCAATAATCAGTGATTACTGCACAAGTTCCACCCGCTTGCATATCATCAATCAAATTTTCTTGAGATGCAAAACCATTGATCATATACTTATATTCCACATTACCAGCAGGCAAATTCACCACAACGGTGTAGATGCCATCATTGTTGGAATCAGACATGGTGTTGTAACTTTCACCTGCGCACCATCCGCACCATGGACCTGTTACGTGAACTGTTGAAAAACTTTCACCTGAACAAGACATATCTACATTGAATGTTGTAGCGTACAAACAAGAACCATCGTTAACCGTAGCGATAGAGTTGTAATTCACTGCAGTTGCATCATTACAACCAGGTACATCTACCGCACAAGCTGTGCAGCTTCCGTATGTGTTATTATTGATGGAACCTGCAGTAGTTTGGCGATTGGCATATGACCAATAATCAGTAATCGTTGCGCAACTTCCACCGTTTTGCATGTCGTCAATCAAGTTCTCTTGAGAAGCAAATCCATTGATCATGTATTTGTATTCTACATTACCCGCTGGCAAATTCACTACGACTGTATAGATACCATCGTTGTTTGTATCGGACATGGTGTTGTAAGATTCTCCACCACACCAGCCGCACCAAGGACCTGTTACGTGAACTGTAGTGTAATTTTCATTGGAGCAACTCATATCGACATTGAAAGTAGTAGCAAACAAACAAGAACCATTATCCACATTAGCGGCAGGATCATAATTAGCTGCAGACGAATTGGTGCAACCTGGCGTAGAAACGATGCAAGCAGAACAAGAAGCATAACATACTGGATCCAAAGTTGTATTACCTGTCACAGTCAAAGTACGATTGGTAAATCCACCATTGGTTACTGTACAAGAAGAGCCTTCCGTTAACTGTTCAGAACCACCCCAGTTATCATGTGAGAATTTGTATTCATAAGTACCCGCTTGTAATGTCACAGTGACTTCCCAAATACCATCGGCGTTTGCATCTGTCATGGCTGTGCAGTTTCCGCACCAATTGTTGAAAGTACCATTCAACTCTGGAGTTGTAAACCCTGTAGTTTGAGTCATGTCTACTTTAAAGGTTACATTGTAAGAAGGCAAAACTGCGTTGCAAGCAACGCAAGCTCCCCAACACACAGGATCCATAACTTGACCTGTGTTTGTCACAGTGATGGTTCTGTTGGTATAACCAAAATTGGTAACAGTGCAAGAAGAACCTGCTGTCAAATTTTCCTGTACGTTCCAGTTATCCGCTGCAAACTTGTACTCATAAGTACCAGGCGCTAAACTGATTGTTGTTTCATAAACCCCATCACTGTTAGCATCCGTCATGGGATTTGCTGGAGGATTCCATCCATTGAAAGAGCCTGCCAACTGAACTTGGGTATAAGCTGCAGTCACATTGGCCATATCTACTTTAAAAGTGACAGGATAAACGGAAGTACAAGAAGAACAAGCTCCCCAACAAACCGTAGGTAAGACAGTATCACCGGTCACTGTAATAGTGCGGTTTGTATAACCAAAGTTGGTTACTGTACATGCAGAACCCGCTGTTAGATTCTCTTGCTGATTCCAACCATCCGCGGTGAACTTATATTCATAAGTACCTGCTGGAAGATCAATCGTAATTTCCCAGATGTTGTCTGAGTTGGCATCAGTCATTGCCGCGCAACCGCCACACCAGTTGTTAAATGTTCCATTGACATTGGCCGTTGTGAAGCCCGTCACGTTTGTCATGTCTACTTTAAAAGTGACATTGAATCCCCATGAAATTGTACTAATAAACAATAACATGAGAAATGAAAATAAATGTTTTTTCATGTCTAATTAGTTTTGGTAAGGCTAAAGATAAGTATTTGTAATTAAAACAAAAAGTATTTTTGTAAAAAATACAATAAGTTACTTTAAAAAAGCTATTGAGCCTGGTACTTAAGGCTGGTAGGTAAAGTTTTGAATCACCACCTCATGTTTTAATCCATTGACTGGTGCAAGGCTCTGATAAGGCAATGTCCAAAGATTCATTCGAGCATGCGTTTGAGTTCCTGGAGCAGGAATAACAATAGGGTTTGATGTTACCCCGCCTTCAACTTTCACTCTTGGAGGATGATTCAAATTGAAACTCCATGTTGCAATTGGAGGTCCTATGGGAAGGTTTCCCGCAAAAGATTTCCATGTAATGAGCGTATCAGTCCAATGAAACTGATGGGTAGTAACTCCCTTGAGAAAACTATTCGAAATATTCATTTCACGGGTTCGCTCTGCAAAGAAACTCCCGAAACTGACAGGCTGAACTGAAAACGTGGTTGGAGTGGTGCTCAAAGAATCGCCCCATTTGGCAAATTCAATGTCCACCTCGCTGTTTCCATCTGTGATGAATGTACTATCGTCCCAAGTAAACAAACCAAAAACAACATTCTCTGAAAACGACATGGGATCTGCCTGAATGGTCCAAGTATAAGTACCATAGCCCAGATTGTCTCTTCCTACAACTTCTGAGGAATACCATTGACCATCGTGCTCATCAATTGTCAGATGCAGGTAACCTTTGTCATCAACCCAAACATCATCGTAACGATCTGAAAAAGTATTGGGACCGGGCCCTACTGGCGTTGCACTACTCTTGACGTCCCATTTGCGTCCCGCAAAAGTTACTTCATCGCCCACTCTTCCAAGAACTTCGCTTGGCTCTGATTGATGACAAGACATCAATAAAACCAAAACACTGAAATATAAAATTGACTTGATCATGGTTTGATTTCGATGATTGATGATAAATTTCCAACGTAGATATCCCAAATACCCGGTTCAATCAAATATTGCCCATTTTCTCCCACAAAGCTCAAATCCTCTATGTCTATTTCAAAACTGAATTGAATTGTAGTATTTGCTTTTATTTCCTTTTTACTAAAATCGATAAGTTTTTTCACATGCGGTGTTACGCTTGCCACGCGATCATGCTTATAAACTAGCACAGTCTCCTTAGCGTCCAAATCACTATTGTTTTTTACATCAACTGTTAGTATCCACTTCTTTTCACCCTTTTCATTGAGAATATCCGAAATCCTTAAGTTCTCGTAAATCAATTCTGAATAGCTCAAACCATGACCAAATGGCCATTGTGGATTAAAGGCTTTGTTCCCAAAGTTGACATCTAATTCCTCACTATGCTTGTGATCATAAGTTAAGAGGGATTGATTGAATCGGGGATAAGTGAAAGGCAACTTGCCACTGGGGTTGGACTTGCCAAATAATATATTGGCCAACGCAATATTGCCCCATTCACCTGGCTGATAAGCCATGATAACAGCCGCACATTGCTCCACCCAGTCATTCACCAGCCTAGGACGATTTTCAAACAAAACTAAAACCACAGGTTTTCCGGTGCTCAATGCCCACTTGATAGTCTGTCTTTCACTTTTTTCCCAATTCAAATCATCTATATCCCCCGGCTTTTCTGTAGATGGCTTCTCACCTAAGCAAACTAATATCACATCAGATTTCTTGGTCAACCGCTTGGCCTTTTTTGCCGCTTCCTCACTCCAACGGTTTAAAAGACAAATGGTCTGTCCCTTATTCTGTATTTTGATGGATTCGAAAACTGTTAATCTAGACGAGTCATTCCATGTAGTATCTGTGCCTTGCCATGTTCTAGACCAAGCACCATTCTGATAAATCAATTGATTGGCCGCATTTCCAACAACACAAATATTCATGGTATTGCTCCATGGTAGACTTCCCTTTTTTTCCTTGTGATTTTCTAATAAGGTAATACTCTCTTCCGCCGCTCTAACCGCAGTTTGCTGAAACTGCTGGCTCATTTTTTCAGGGTAGCTGTTTTTTACAAAGGGAACAGGGTTGTCAAATAAGTCCAATTGCTCCTTCAATTTCAAAATACGATAAACGCTCTGATTGAGCCTTTCCTCGGTGATTTTCCCTTCCTTGACTAATTCAATCAATAACGTTGTAAAGCTATAGTCATTGGGCACCATACACATATCGATTCCTGCATTCACTGCTAATGCTACAGCATCCTTCATGTTTTCAGCAACATGATGAATGTTAACTAACTTCATCACATCCTCCCAGTCTGTAACAGCCATACCCGTAAAACCCATTTCCTTGCGCAATAGATCTGATAGAATCTTTGGATTGGCGTGAACCGGAATTCCATTGATTTCTCCTGAATTAATCATAACAGTTAATGCACCTTGATTGATTGCAGCTTGAAAAGAAGGTCTATAAATTTCCTTGAGTTGAATATCAGACAAATAAGCTGGCGTCCTGTCTTTACCAGTGCGAGCACCGCTGTACCCTAGAAAGTGTTTCATACAAGCGGCAACATGAAATTCATCCACTTCACCATTGTTATCCAAACCAAACATACCTTGATAACCCTTCACCGCTGACTTACCCAAAACCGAGCACAGATAAGGATCTTCTCCATATGTTTCAAAAAATCTCGACCAAGTTGGCACACGCGCCACATCCAATACTGGAGAAAAATTCCAAGGTATTCCAGCTGCTCGTGTTTCATATGCTGTGATACGTGCAGCCTCTTCGATTAGCGCTGGATTGAATGTAGCCGCTTGTCCAAGTTGTTGAGGAAATAATGTACCTCCCATGATATAGTTGGCTCCATGAATTGCATCAATACCGTAAAGCACAGGAATGTACTTTGACTCGTAAGTATGTTTTTGTTGATAAGCTATAGTTGCTTGGTGAATTCCCAAGATAATTTCGTGCCATTGCGCATAAGGATAAGCATGACCTCCGCAATTTAAAATAGAACCTACGTGGTATTTTTCGATAGCCTCTTGCAGCTTTTTGGGATCGATATGATGCGGCTCAACTAATTTGTAAATCTCGCCTTCACAGATAACATCCAAGTTAATCTGGGTCATTTGACCCGCCTTTTCCTCAATGGTCATTTGAGACAACAATCTTTGTACTCGATCTTCTTGTTTCTTAGACCATTGAGCTGAAACAGAAACTGTAAACAACAAAGTTGCTAAAAATAAAATCTTTTTCATTTCGCTGCATTTAAAGGCATTATCATCATTTCATCAATTCCAATTTCACCTTCAGATTCTAAAGTGAATATCAACTGTTTGATAGATGTTGCATCTATTTCCGGATTTTGCGCCAAGATATCCTTCAAAGGTATTTGCATGGCAACCCAGTCCTTTCCGATGGCGCCGCCACTGACATATTTCCCATACAAACCAACGAAAGATTGATTACCTGCAAAATCTTCGAAGCCCAAAGCACCCGGCAAACCGGCTTTTAGCGGTTTTGCACTGAAACTTTTTACTTGAAAGGAAAGCATGCCATCATTGGCAATCATAGAAACATCTTTTCCAGTCCAACCATCCCAACCAAATCCCATACCCAACCATGGACATCCACCTGCTTGTTTGTTCCATTTCAAGTGCAGAAAATTCTGACCTTTGGCTGGCAAATCATTTCGCAGTTGCATTTCCATACAACGCTTATCAGGCGTAACCCAAACCTCACTTGTAAGTAGTTCTTGCCAAATTACTGGTGCCGTAAAACCGTGAAGTCCATCATCAATGCTCCTAGATTGGGGAACATCATAAAGAGCTATCGGTTGCCACTGAACACAACTTTGCAATCCAATTATTAGTATTATAAATAAAGAGAAAAACTTCATGGTCGGAGGGGTTCACCTTGAGTAAATATCATATAATCCAAACCACTCTCACTGTATCCAGAAGCAGGATTGGCTAGGAATAAAACTGAGACTTGGAACAACTTGTGCGGTTCATGCAATCCATTGCCGTTAGGCGCAGCTGGATTCCCGTTGACCAAAGCTTGAAGATCACTGTATTTCAAAGACAGCAATCTCCAACCATCTTGACCACCCTGAAGTTGATAGGAATACATATCCTCCGAGTTGGGGTCAAAACTTCCATCGCCATTATCATCCTCAGAAAAACGAATCAAGACCAAACCATTATCATACTCCGCAGGCTTGTTCAAAAGAGTATTAAAATACACCTGATTGGGGTTGCTTGACAACGCAAAATGATCAGCACCATAAGCGGAAGCAGGGATGTCAATCATCCCAATTAACCAGTCCCAAGAAACAGCTCCGGCCATTACATATGAGCGGACACCCTGAGGTGCCGCACCATTCTGCTGCAAGCCAAAATTCATATTGGCACCTGACTGAACAAAGGGCACCCAATCTGGATTTAACCCACCTTCAAAATCTGCCAATAACAAACCTTGATTAACCTTGGGAGTAAGAACAAACACGGTGTCACGCAAAGTATCTTCCTGACCTTTTACATACATCATCACTTCACAAGATTCTGATCTAAACATTGGGAAATAAGTAGTGCTTCCTTCCCAAAATTCATTTACCGTTGCATCAAATCCCGTGATTTCCTTTTTGGCACCAGATGCCAATCCGGTGATTTTAAGATGCCACTCAACACGCTTACTAAATGAGGCTGTGATATGAACAGACTCACTTGAAGCAAAATCAACAGTGTCTTTATCTAAGGCTAAGTTATCGACCCATTCAAATGGTCCATAAACATCATTTAAATCCGGACCATCAAATTGATTATCTACTTTACATCCCATCCAAAAAATAGAAATGGAAGTTGCGATAAAAATTAAAACTTGCTTTTTCATATTTTAAAAATTCATTTGATATAGAACCATCCATTGCTTCCATTGGTAATTAGACATTTCGGAATTTTCGGTACTCCCTGTCCAAAGATTATTCTGAACCGTTAAAAATGACTTTTCAGAAAATGCGTACTTGAGACCAAAGGCATTCATCCATTCCTTACCATTCCAAGATTGCTCATTAAAATTGGTGATGTCTCCAGTGAAGTTGGTTACGGGTACAACATCATTACCTGCATAACGCACATATTGAGTTCCCAAAAGTGCATGCCATTTTTTGTTGAGACTCCAATCTAAACCCAATACTATTGCGTTAGTTTTTAAATTGGTGCTAGGAATAGGACTTTCTAAATTTCGCTGTGTTAAGTCACTTCGCAATTCAGCTTGAACTTCCAAGGTCTGACTGCCCCAATTTGCGAGCTCTCCCTCACATTGAAACTTTGACCTTTGAAATTTTCTAGGCACCAATGTTCCTTCGCCACGTGTTTCTTGGTATGCTCCTCTGCTTAAATTCCAAGAGAATTTCTTATCTCTAGACTTGCCGCCCACTTTAACCTCAGCACCTTGGCGATTGGGCGTCGCAACACCATAAGGCGTGATGTTATCATAGTAAGGGAGATAACTTGTTAATGCAGTTTGCAATTGCATGTTATACAAATTGGACTCTCGCATTAAATCCAAAAGATTTAGAGTACGCAACGTTTGATCATTTCCTGTCCGTTGATATGCAGACAAAGAACCTATGGGATTTAGTCTTCGAGATTGCGCTCCTGGACTTCTGAACTCAGCATCTACTTTGTTCATGGTGAGCTGCCATGACCATCGCTCCTCAGGCCAAATAATGCGGTACGTTCCGAACACAAAATTTCCTGATTTTTGGACATAGTCTGTATTGTTTTCTTCCCACCTTTTGGACATACCCGTTTCCATTTGCACGTCATGTCTAACAACTCCAGTTTTGATTTCCAATTGTGTAGACACGGTGTGCACAGGATTTCTGAAAGCTGTAGTTGAGTTGGCCGTTCCTTGAATATCCCATAGGTTCGCATAATGATAAGCGACATTCCAATGGGTATTTACCTTGGCATCTAAACTTACTCCAGAGAAAACGCGATCAGGAACATTCCCAAAATCCGTTGTTTTAACTCGTGAAGAAAATACACCCCATTTCAGTTCTTGTAATCCCTTAGAAAAAATAAATCCTCCGTCAGCAGCCGCACCTTGTTGACGCCAAGAGTGATCAGGATTATAAAAATGATCATAGTTTAAAACGCCAATCTGATCCTTGAATATCTGGGCTGCCCCCTCATTCCATTCTTGACTATTATTCCAAAGTGTAAAAGGAGTCATTTTATAATTGATATCGCCTAAGGAATAACGAACAGCGTTTCCTATCAGTCCACGAACCATCAATTGACGAACATCAAAGCTTACACCCGATCCCCAGAAGCCGCCGTAATCGTTGCGAATACGAACCATACTTAAAACTTCCATGGTCTTATTGACCTGGATCTTTAACCCTAGATCAGCCAAAACATTGCCACTATTTAATTTGATTGCTGTTACAGAATCGGGCTCAGGATTCAGCAAATGATCTGCATAAAACTGACCCCGTGTCTGACCAATTACAGAAATTTTCTTTTCCGTATTATCCTGAGCAACGGCAACTACTGCAGCTAAAAACAGGACTAAAAAAACTGACAAATTCTTCATCTAAAAAAATGCTTTTAATTCAACAGATAACTCCTTCCCTTTGAAATGGTCCAATTCAAAACTTTTGTCTTCAAATTCAAACCAACGTTGTCGGATATACAAACGAGCATTTTTGCCCAAATCAATATCACAACCAATTCCGTAGCCTTTTCCGTATTGATTCATGGGTCGAAAAGATGCTTCATTTATATCGGTAGTATAGTTACCTAAAGTTCTCTCCAATCCACCGTAAAGACTTAAAGCACAACGTTGCATCAGTGCGTAATAGACCTCCAATTCTGAGCTGTACTGCCTTACGTATGCTTCTTCACTGACAATTACGACAGGAGACCACACGCGTGAAGCGGATTGCGCTTGAAACAAACCAAACAGGTAGATTGGACGATCTAAAAAGACATCACTGTATTTTACTTGTAATTCGGCGTTGTTAAAGTACTTATCGTGCACCACAACACCTGAAGAATCGTCTGATAAATTTACAGTTTGATATACATCCCGGTAAATATCTGAGTATCGGCTGTAAGGTCCAACTTGACTTGGGAAATCCCAACGCCACATGCGTGAACGAACCAATTGATTCACTGGATGACCCACCGTGATTTGATTGGATACTCTTTCAATTTCTTGAGAAGATCCAATACCACCACTCCAATGCCAATTCTTCTTGGTCCATTGGAAATTAAAATTCAATCCTTGTCTGTTGTTGGTCATTTGACCCAATCTTGTCATGGATGAAGCAAACGGTTGAAGCAAAGATGCGCTACCGACAGATCCTGCAGGGATGTCATTGACAGAATACTCCCTTACAGATGTATTCCAGTACAACCCGACATTGTTTACCACTTTGGGACTAATGCGATAAGCCGTCCACTCATAAGAAAATCCACTTTTGTAGGTGGGCGAACTCCATTTCAATTGAACCAATTCACCCCAACCTCTGTTGTGTTTGGGACTGTAATATTTTCCAGCTCCCCATTCAGATTTGAATTGATGGCCACGCCATTTGATTAACCACTCGTTGGTCACGACGTAAGATCCAAAAGTCACCTGAGCGAGGCTATCCGTAAAATTCCGAGCATTGAGTGTGTTAAGCGAAGTAAATCCCCAGCTAAAATCTTTTTTCAATTTTCCTCCCCAAGAATAATTGGGTGTAGCCACAAATCCTCCATTTAATTCTGTCTTGCCCGCTATAAGCATAGCAGAGATCGCATGAGGCAATTGACCTTCTAATACCGCGCCTTGAAATGCTCTATTGCCCCATCGATTGTCTTGATCAATAGAACCTTGCTCAAAATATTGTTGGTATCGTCCCATAATGTTTCTTCCCAATGGATCCCATGGGTTTCTTTCAAAAAGCATGAATCGATTGTATCCTTTAAACGATGACATGGTCAAGTCAGAAATCGCGATCCATTGAATACCTCCAAGGCGAGTAGACCAACTTCCCCATTTCGTTTTAAAATTACCGTACAATGTCATGCCAAGCATTGTCCCAAGATTTTTTCCTAGTGTATTAGATGACAACGGATTTTGAATATTTGGGCGTAAACTATCCACCACTTGCCCACCATAAGAAGTTCCAATTTGCCCATTTAGAAACTGAAACATACGAACATCCAATCCCCAGGAAGATCCATCTTTTAAATTTCCAGAAACATTAACCAGCAAATTAGGCAGCTGCGCATCATCGCCGATAAACAAGGATTTGTGTTTCACCACATCGCCAATTGCTGAAGTCAAAGGATAAGACAAATCATGCACGGTGTAGGTCGAATAAAATCGATAGAATCCATTGATTTGAATATTCTTGGTTCCTTTGGGTTCCACTTTAGGAAAAATCCCCCATCGCTTGATCAGCGTATCCGACTCTTGCGCATTGGTATGCAAATGCAATCCCAACATGAGGAGACATAAGAGTGTTATCCAATTAATCTTTCCAATTACCATCTCTCCAAGTTTTTACATTTATCCATTTAGGAAGCGGCATATCAGCAGTTCTTTCCTTGACTAAAAATGGAATATTTGCATATCCATAATTCCCCTTGGCATCATTAACTTGAACAAAAACCCGATAGGCACCGGGTATGTGAGGGGCTCTGAAAGTTGCACTATGCCGTGAACGTTTCTTCCATAATCCTTGGACGGGCATTGGAGCTGACTCCGCATCACCGCCTGCTTTTATATCATTGCTTTCTGGGACAACATTCCAAACCACCTTTTGAACATCGTTATCAAAGTCACGCCAATTAAATTCAGCTATAACCTCATCATCAGCCCAGACTGTGACAGCTTCTTTGGCAGATTTTTTATTGAGTGTAATTCCGTCCACAACAGGCGTGTATCCGTCTCTAGTTGCAGGCGACCAATGGTCATGCAACACTTCAACACATTGAGATGTTCTACCCGCTTGATCAAAAAGTCCGTACCATGTAGCCGTGGTTTCTTGCTTGTGTCCCCACAAGAAAACAAAAGATCCCATGCAAAAATCTGCGTCACCTTGAATCTCCTTTTCGTATCGGTCTTTGTATACCACTGCCTTTTCAGAACTTGTTTGTTCAATAGGCGAACCCCATGGCGTTTTAGCTACTTCCCAATGTCCATCGGGCCCCCACTCCGTGATTAAATAAGGACCTGTCCAACCGTAATTCCTGATGTTCTTTCTAACATCTCCAATTCCTCCGTAGGTATTGACCGAATAAATATCAATATCTGGCGCATTGCGTTTGATGAGCTCCACCTCGTTTGGATCCAAGCCCGCGGTAACTGTTGTAGTAGGGTGATGAGGATCTAACTCGTGTATCATCTTGGCGATATCTTGAACTGCATTCCACACTTTGGTATTGGTGTAAAACAAATCCACCTCATTACCTACTCCCCACAGCAACAATGCCGGATGATCTTTTAATTCAATGACCACCTTCCTAAATTGCTCCAACTGATTTTTAACTTTGGCTTCATCGTCGTAATCAAAGCCATGACGTTCATGCTGAACCCACATACCCATCATTACCATCAACCCCTTGGATTGAGCCTCATCTAATACCTCCTTGGCATTGTCTGTACTCCAGGTCCTTATGACATTGGCCCCAACTTTTACAGCAACATCCAGGTGATCTGCTCCGCCCACACCTTGCACATAAAATTCCTTTTGATCGACATACATCCGGAATTGGCCCTTTTCATTCTTCTTCACTTCCACGTGCTTGGCTTGTCCATGAACGTGCAAAGACAGTGTAGAAAATAAAAAAAACAATAATCCAGTTATTCGCGCTGTGTCTTTGGGTAACTTCCGCATTTGGTAAAGAAACAATATTTTCGGTTTAAACAAGTAAATACTTTTTGTAAAAATAACAATTAGTATATATTCGCAAAAACAAAATCAGTATGAAATACATTTATTTTCTCACTGCTCTATTCCTGAGCAGCGCGATGTACAGCCAAACGTACAATGTTACTTTTCAGGTTGACATGAGTCAACAGACTGGATTTACAACACCAGAAGTGAATGGATCTTTCAACAATTGGTGTGGAAACTGTGCTCCCATGTCAGATCCAGAGGGTGATGGCATTTGGACTTTAACTATTCCACTTACAGCGGGCAGTTATGAGTACAAATTTTCTGCCGACAATTGGGGTAGTCAGGAGACTTTGCTGCAAGGCACACCATGCACAGTAACCAATTTTGGCTTCACCAATAGAACATTAAGTGTCACAGCTGACGCTACTCTACCGGTAGTTTGTTGGGGGTCATGCACAGATTGTGCTTCTACAGCCAATGTGTACGACATTACTTTTCAGGTAGACATGAATGGTCAAACAGGTTTCACCACTCCAGAAGTGAATGGGACTTTTAATGGATGGTGCGGCAATTGCACGGCCATGACAGACGCCAATGGGGACAACATTTGGGAGATTACAGTAAATGTTCCAGAAGGGCCTTATGAATACAAGTTTTCGGCTGACAATTGGACAACGCAGGAAAACCTTGCTGCTGGCAGTTCATGTACAGTTACTGCAGGCCAATTCACTAATCGATTTATAGAAGCAACTCAAGACACAATACTCCCTGCAGTTTGTTGGGGAAGTTGCACGCCTTGTGGACAAAGTTCAGGTCCCTACAACGTAACATTCAACGTAGATATGACACAGGCTAGCTTTGCTTTCACCACCCCGGAATTAAACGGCACTTTTAATAATTGGTGTGGAAGTTGCGCCCCCATGTCAGATCCAGAAGGAGACGGAATTTGGAGTATTACGGTTCCTTTGGATGCAGGTGTATACACCTACAAATTCTCTTATGACAACTGGACAGGTCAAGAAACACTTCCTGTAGGTGCTTCTTGTACTTTCACTGAAAATGGATTTACCAACAGAACGATCACTGTGACAGAAGCCACATCGCTTGGTAATGTTTGTTGGGAAAGCTGTGAAAATTGTGTTGCTGCTGTTGCCCAATCCAATGCAATTCAAGAATTTGTTGTATATCCCAATCCAGCTTCATCTATCATGTACATCCAAGGCACACAGGCAGGTGAGCGCATTGAGATTCGAAATGCCGTCGGCCAGGTAATCGAAAGTCGTTTGTCTGCTGGAACAGTTCTACAAATGAGCATAGAAGAGATGCCAAAAGGATTGTACATCATTTCACAAATCAAAGACGGCATCCAGTTAAAGAGCCAAACTTTTGTAGTTGAATAATTTCTTTTCACCATCACAAAAAAGGCCGGTTTTCCCGGCCTTTTTTATTGAATTAGAATTCCACTACGGAACCACTCTCCCTGTATTGCAAAAAAAGCTTTTGATCGAACTTATATAAGGTAGACGGGCGATGACGAACGTTCATTTGAGATTCTTCTAAACGCTTTAAAAAACTCATTCCATTTACCTTTTTTCTAAAATTACCCTTATCATATTTTTTTACTAGTACGGTCTCAAATAGTTCTTGTAATTCTGTCAGTGTAAATTTCTTTGGAAGAACTCTTGTCCAAAGAGGCTCACGTTTGATCAAACTCCTCAGTGATGTCAGACACTCCATAAGAATTTCTTTGTGGTCAAATGCCAGCTTTGGAATTCTCTTTACACTATGCCACTTGATGTCATTGGCCCAACTCGAAGCCATAGGAGATATCTCTTGCAACTCAACCAAAGCAAAATACGCCACTGTGATAACTCTACCCAATGGATGTCTATCAACTTGCCCAAAAGCCTTGACTTGACGCATAGAAATATCCTCCAATTGTGTAAGTTCCATTAGAACTCGATCTGCGGCTGTGTCCAAATCTTCATGAGGATAAACAAGATCTCCTGGTAAAGCCCAATCACCTTCATAGGGAGATGCACCTCTTTGAATGAGCAATACTTTGAGCTCCTTGTCATGATAGCCAAAAATGACACAATCCACAGAAAATGCGGATTTGAAAAATTCATCTATTGGGATGGTGTACAAATCCTTTTTGGGTTCATTTTTCTTTGCCATGGTTCGTATTCGTTAATTTCTAATCATCTACTTTTTGTAAAGGATACAATTAGTTATCTTCGTCGCAAAACTAATTAGAAATTCATCCTATGAAAAAAATTGCTATTATTTTATCAGGGTTGCTTTTAACATGCTTTTCTTCGTTTGCTTACAACGTTACGTTTCAAGTGGACATGAGTGTTGTTTCAGGTTTCTCTGTTGCCAACGTCAATGGCACATTTAACAATTGGTGCGGTGCATGTGCCAGCATGACCGATGCTAATGCCGACAATATTTGGGAGATTACCATTGATTTACCGGCTGGAACGTACGAATACAAGTTTACGGCCGATGGATGGAATCAGCAAGAAAATTTATCTCCAGGATCAGCGTGCACCGTAACCAATTTTGGATACACCAACAGAAGCCTGACGGTTACCTCAGATATAGTTTTACCTGTGGTGTGTTGGGGCGCTTGCTCTTCCTGCTCGACGGTATTTCCGGTAACATTTAAAGTAGACATGAGCAATGTGACTGCAGCGTTCATACTTCCTACGTTAAACGGATCCTTCAACGGTTGGAGCGGGAATGCCAATCCACTTAGTGATGGGGATGGAGATGGGATTTATGAAACCACAATCAATTTGGCTCCAGGTAACTACGAATACAAATTTGCAGCTGACAACTGGGCAATTCAAGAAAACCTTGTTCAAGGAATGTCTTGTACTACTACCAATTTTGGATATACAAACAGAACGCTAACTGTTGGAAATAGTGGTCAAATTTTAGACGTTGTATGTTGGGAATCATGTACATCATGTGACCAAACACCGAGCATGTACAATGTCACATTCCAATTGGATATGTCCACCACTACTGGGTTCACTACACCCGAAGTAAATGGAACTTTTAATAACTGGTGTGGCAATTGTGCCGCGATGAGTGACGCCAATGGCGATAACATTTGGGAGATCACGATTCCATTGCAAGAAGGAGCTTATCAATTTAAATATTCCTATGATGCGTGGGCTGGAGCAGAGGCATTGACTGAAGGAAGTTCATGTACCACAACAAATGGTGGATTCACCAATCGTCTATTGATTGTATCAAGTGATTCAGTTATGTCGCCTGTATGTTTCGGTTCTTGTACATCATGTGCACCCATTGTAATTGAAGAATACGGGTGTACGGACGCCAATGCAGTTAATTACAACAGCAACGCAACGATTGACGATAATAGTTGCTTGTACAGCACCGTATTTCATGTGGACATGACATGTGCGGATGCCTTTACAGATGTATACATTACAGGACCTTGGTGTGGATGGTGTGCCGCTGACACATACAATCATTTATTGGATACGGATGGAGATGACATCTATTCGGTTGAATTATTCTTAGCTGCCGGCAACGTAGAATACAAATACATGGTTGACAATTGGGCTTCTCAAGAGAATTTGGTTGATGACATGCAAAATGGAGGGACATGCGCGCCAGTAACTGATTACACCAACTACGCCAATCGCTTGACTGCATCTGGTACTACACAAAATGATGTGTACGGCAAATGTGATGCTTGCAGCGTTTTGCCGCAAACATACAATATCACTTTTAGAGTAGATATGAACCAACAAACAGGATTTACTCTTCCTGAGGTGAACGGTACTTTCAACAGCTGGTGTGGGAACTGCACCCCCATGTCCGACATCGATGGTGACAATATCTGGGAAACTACAGTTGTCCTGAACCCAGGAAGCTATGAGTATAAATATTCATATGACTCTTGGGCAGGTCAAGAAAACTTACTCCCTGGTTCCAGTTGTACAGTGACCAATTTTGGATTCACGAATCGCAGTTTGGACGTTTCTCAGGATTCAGTATTGGATGTTGTTTGCTTTGGAAGTTGCACTTCATGCCAAAACACGCCAAATACATATATGGTAACATTCCAGGTAAATATGAGCCAAGAGACTGGATTTACAACACCAGAATTGAATGGTACATTCAACAACTGGTGCGGCAACTGCGCACAAATGTCCGATGGCAATGGCGATAATATTTGGGATATTACTGTTGAGCTACAGGAAGGTAATTATGAGTTCAAATACTCACATGACAACTGGGGTGGTTCAGAAAACTTAACTCCCGGTGACCTTTGTACTTATACCAATGGTGGTTTTACCAATCGCTACATCACGATAAGCAACGATACTATAATCCCTGTGGTATGTTATGGCAGCTGTTCAGATTGCGAAGCACCTGCAGCATTTCCCGTTATATTCAAAGTAGATGTGAATGATCCGATGGTTACTGCTGTAGAAATCACAGGAGATTTCAACGGATTTTGCGTTGGTTGTGAAAGCATGAGCAATATCTCTGGAACAACTTGGACTGACACATTGTATTTACAGGCAGGAGTATACAATTATCATTTCACACAAAACAATGGAACCATCTCAGAAGCGTTAACAGACATGACATGCACAGTAGGTACTGGCAATACTTTTGAGAGAACAATCACCGTTACTAGCGAAGCAGAAGCGCCTATTGTTTGTTGGAATACCTGCTCAGAATGTACTGTAGACACTGATGAGTGGACAAATAATAACATTCAATTATATCCTAACCCAACAACGGGCAACATTTCTTTTTCAGGATTAAATGGGGGCACCTACCAAGTAACTTGCCATGACATGTTGGGTAATTTGGTACGTCAATTTAATGTTTCTGCGGAGAGCAAGAATATTCAATTGAACAACCTAGATAATGGTCTTTACATCATTCGAATTGAAGGTGAACAAACCTCTCAACAATTCTCAGTTGTTTTATGCGACTAATTGCTTGTATGTTTTTGACGATATGTAGTTTGACCATGAAGGGTCAAACTACATGGAGTCTCATTTGGTCAGATGAGTTTAGTGGGAACACTTTGAATTCGGACAATTGGAACTTTGACATTGGAACTGGGAACTGGGGTTGGGGCAACAATGAATTGCAGTATTACACCAACTCATATCAAAATATCTTTTTAGCCAATGGTGTTTTGCATATCATGGCTAAGCAACAATCATTTGGCACCAGCAACTACACATCGTCGAGAATCAATACTTCCAATAAATTTAATTTCACCTATGGTCGATTAGAGGCCCGGATTAAATTGCCTATGGGTCAAGGGCTTTGGCCAGCATTTTGGCTTTTGGGACAAAACATCAACGAAGTAAGCTGGCCAGCATGTGGTGAGATTGATGTGATGGAACACGTCAATAACAACGACTATATCAATGGTACGCTTCATTGGAATCAAAATGGGCATCAATACAATGGATCTACAGCTTCATTTGATCCAAACACTTTCCATCAATATATGATTGAATGGGATGAAACAAAAATTCAGTGGTTCATAGATGGTATCAACTTCAAGACAGTCAACATCACATCCAATAGCATGAGTGCATTTCATGAGCCATTTTTTATCATACTTAATTTAGCTGTAGGAGGACTTTGGCCAGGGTCTCCTGACAACACTACTCTATTCCCCTCAGAAATGCTCGTAGATTATATTCGGTATTATCAGCCAGATGTAGTAAGTGAGATTATATCGATTGACAATAACCAAGAGCAAATTTTCATTCACGAAAATCAGCTTAGCGTGGATCATCTGAAAGATGACAACAATACTTTATCAGTAATCAATTGCTTGGGTCAAGTTGTTCTTCAAAATCAGATATCGAATAACGCCAGTATCGATATTGGTCATTTGAATGCCGGTATATATATCGTTCAAATTGACTCTCCTTCAGGAGTCCATATTTCAAACAAAATTTGCATCAGATAGGCTACAAAGATATTTTCATTCCTTGATTTGAATCACAGCATGTGGTGAGTTGCGTCAATTTAAAAAACTTGAACAATTGAGAACTTTGAGGTAATAAATCATATTACCATGTCACAGCATCAACAATTTCACGTTTCTAGAATTAGCAACGAGCATAGCGATTGGAATCGCGGTATTGCATTTTATTTAGATGAGTTAAACATCCTCAATCACCGTCTACAAGACATTTCTTCCATGTACTCAAAAGAAGAAGTAAAAGCACAAGTAGAGCATTTTCAAAATCAGTTCATTATTCAGCGGAACAATCTGGAGGAACTATTGAAAAAGGTAAAAAATCATGAACATCATTTAGCTCAAGATTCTTTGAATCACGCACAGCATCTAACTTCGGACACCATCAATGAACATAATACATTAAGAGAATCATACATGGGATTGGTGAAGGTAATTGTTGAATTAAAGAGTGATTTTTACAAGTTTGTCGCCAGCTACATGTAAATAAGCATGCCATTAAAAAAGGGGCTTAGGCCCCTTTTTATTTTTTGACAACTCAAACAATATCATTTCATATAACCTTTGAGCAATGAGATTAATTCATCTTTTTGCTTAACCCCTGCATTTTTCCATTTGGCTTCCCCATTTTGAAAAACCATTAATGTTGGAACACTTCTCACTCCATAGGCCTGAGCGGCCGCGGGATTTTTATCTACATCAATCTTAATGATTCGTGCCTGATCGGCCAATTCACTGGCCACTTCCTCTAAAATAGGCCCTTGATATTGACATGGACCGCACCAAGTTGCAAAAAAATCAACGAGAACCGGAGTATCAGAATTGATTATTTCTTTGAATGTGCTCATAATTTTTGTTTTACAATATTAAACGTTTTGCCATGATCCAACATTCACCAAGAACTCAAAGCCCATTGATTTGAGTTGAGACTTTGCGCTTCCTGCTCGAGCGCCAGAACGACAGCATAGAATCAATTTTTGCTCCTTCTTGTATTTTTTTGATACTTCAGAAATTCGATCCAATGGAATATTCACGGCTCCCTTTGCATGACCTGATTTAAACTCACCTGCGGAGCGCACGTCAATGACAACTCCCCCCTCTTTGATCCAAGCTCTATGATCTATTTTTGGACCGAGTCCCAATAATTTTCTTAAAAAACTCATGCTCTTTCTAGGTTTGAAATTTCAAAGTTAACATTCATCCATCCACCACCGTTAAACACGTTTTGCACCCCACTTTCCTGCAAATAATACACCGCCTGGCCGCTTCGATTACCCGAAGCGCAACAAAAGACCAAGGGTCCATGTGCAGACTTAAATTCTTCGACATGTTGTGGAATTTCATTCAATGGGATATTAATCGATCCTGAAACATGTCCCATTTGATACTCCATCATAGAGCGAACGTCAATGATTTGAACATTTGTATCTCTCAATGCATCTTTTATATTCATCATCTTTTGATTTATGGCACAAAGTTTCAAAAAAGAAAAACAAAAGGCTGTAACAATCATCACACAGCGTAACTTTGCAGAAGTTCTTTGAATTATGGGCCCGATTTCTGGATTTGACAGTAGGTAGAAGTTCGGAGCAAGCATGCAGAGCGTTTGATGGTGAAGCTCTTTAATCTGAAACCTTCAGTCAGAAATGACAACAATTCTTACGCGCTTGCAGCCTAATCACCGGGTGTGATTACGCTTAATCTCGTCATGGTATGGCGAGACAGGCATGTCCCGTTGTTGGCCTCGTTCCCGGCCAATAACACTGGGGCTTCATTAAAGGGAAATCGCTAAGGCAGATGCGCATAAGCCAAAGCTAAAAACTATACGATAAGGAAATATCAAGGCTGTCTCTTGCCGTGTGTTTCTCGAAAATTAATAAGTGAATAAGCATGTAGAAACCTCAGTCGTTCCCTGTTTGGACGCGGGTTCGACCCCCGCCGGGTCCACATTAAAAAAAGGAGCTTCGGCTCCTTTTTATTTCTTGGATAAAATAATAAACAATAACAACGCCGTTATAATAAAGACACCTATCACTGCCCATAAATTGGATCGTTTGATCGGATAATAATGCTTAAGCTTTTGCCAAAATTTTTTCCAACGCTCTTTACCTGAATTTAACTTCCAAGAATTATCCGAAGACCGAACGACACTGGGCAAAACAAAAACCCGAGACTCACTGAACGGATCCATCTCACCAAATTGGAAAGGGTTTGTGTTCTCGATATTTCTAAGAAAATCTATTTTACCAGTTTCTAGATAATCCAAATAAAAAAAATAAACTTCAAAACCATCAAAAGCTATGAATCGGAATTTATTAGACCCAATAATTTGCTTTAATAATTCCATCTTTTCCAACATAGTCGCTTGTTGCTCAGCAAACATCGATTGAAAATCAGAAGTCATAACTCGCTGTTGGGTGATATCCTCCAATTCGATGTCAAAAAACTGCACACCATACTTGCGAGAAAAGGACTCAATTTCATTGCTTGCGTACTCACTATTCGTATAACCCGCTTGGTACATCAAAGACCAAAACCTCTTGCGCGCATTAGGCGATGACCATTCGGTTCCTTTGGAGGTAATTAAACGTACTATTAGCGTGTGATTCTTCATAACCTAAACAAAAATAAACGTAAGATTTAACTGAGCAAACTTTGATTGTAATTTAACACAAAGAAAATCAATTTAATATTTGTATTATTACTAGAAATTACTTGGAGTAAAAATAAATATCCATTGAAAACATTAACTTTGCCTATGTTAAAATTATCAATTTCCACTTGTCTCATTTTCTTGATTCTGTGCGCTTCTGCACAAAACCAATCACTTTCAGTGTATAGTCGATATGATGAGCTCGTGAATTGTCAATTTCTGTCAAACCTGCATTCCCGCAATAATAAGATTACTTGTAACAATCTTCTTGTTGAAGATTCCATATTCATTTTAGCGCAATATGCCGCCTCGCATCCAGAAACTATGAGCACTGCAACGTTGCGAGCTTTTCTCGAAAAAAATCAAGATCCATTGATAGTATTTGCTTTGAGTCAGCATCAAGAAACTGAAATGACAAATTGGTTGACTCAATATGGCTCGCAAATAACCGATGATACTCAAATTGCTCTCTTGGGAAAATGCATCCGATCCAAAGAAGATGCAATCCAATTTCGGCAGCTCAAGAATCATCATACTGGCTATTCTCTTGGATTGTACTATGCCATGAGAAACGGCTTCTTTTTTGACTTTTGGATTTCTGACTTGATTCAAATACTCTCAAACCAGGTTCAAAACGCTCAAGAAAATACGGCCGTTTGTCGCGCTATTCGGGCTATTCCAGCCAATCAATACCCCCAATCCGATCTCGATAGCTTGCTACATATCACTCCAATATCTTTTTGGAATAACCGAATGGCTATTCAAATGATTGGCAAAATAAAAACAGGCAAGTCCATTGAAACATTGTTAGACATCGCGCTAATTGAGCATCAATCCGAATCCCTATTAATTGAGGCTATTTCCCAATTACAAAAGCAACCATCTTGTGATGCTACCAAATTACAACCTTTGTTGAAACATCAAAATGTCGAGATTGTCGAACTTGTGATTGATTGTATTATTAAACAAAATAAATTTGACATTCCTGTCGAGGAAATCGCAATTGATGCGAACAAAAATCGTCGGACTAGTCAGGCAAAACACCTATTCTGGAAAGTCCAAAGTTTTCAAATTCAAAAAAATCCAAACAATCAAGAGATTATCGAAAATATATGGCAGGCCTTTAATCGAGAAACCAATCCATATCATCGGATGATAGCTTTTTCAACTATTCAAAATTGTCCTTCACTTTTCAGTCCACTACTCCATTTCATCACCCAATCCAATAACGCCACAGATCTTTATTACGGCACAAGTTGTTTGATTGCCATGAACCCAGAAAGGTTGTTGCATGAAGGATTTGAATCACTTTGGAATATAAGAGATGAAGGTGTCGATGCATTGCTATTTGAATTTCTCCGCAATCAAACAATAAATAAAGAGCAGCAAAAAATATTTCTTGAAAAAATACATCTGCGTATACCCGATTACATTTTACCTAAAATGATCGAAACGAGGAATGAGGCCGCCATGACTTTGGCTCACTGGGGTGACAGCTTGTCATTGCCTGTTTTTTATAACTCTGGATTGAATTGGACGCCCGAGCAACTTGCATCCCTCCCCAACCATTGTTTTTATAGATTACTGACGATATATGATCAACAAATAGACACCATAGATTTTGTGGTGGTAAAAGAAAGCAATCCACTTACGGCATTGCACTTTTCAAAATTGGTAGCTGAGGATTTTTACAACAACAAATTTTTTCATCGCAGAGTTTCCAACTTTGTTCTACAAGGGGGGTGTCCACGAGGAGATGGAATGGGAAGTTTGGATTACACTATTTCTTCTGAATTTTCACCCACTCATTTTGACCAAGGATCCATAGGATGGGCATCTGCAGGTGCACACACAGAAAGCTGTCAATTTTTCTTTATGCTTGATGAGGCCTATTCATTAGATGGCAGATATACCAACATGGGCCATGTAACACAGGGAATCGAAAAACTAAAAACCCTACCACTGGGCACACAAATCATTCGTATCGACCGGTTGAATTAGGTCTTTTGCTTCTTTCTTTTAGCGGCCGGGAAAAGAATGTTGTTTAAAATTAATCGATAACCCGGTGAGTTGGGATGCAGCGCTAGGTCCGTGGGCGGATCACCAACCAAATGTCGATAATCTTCTGGATCATGTCCTCCATAATAGGTCCACTGGCCTTGCCCCATTTCTCCGTGGATATATCTTGCAGATTTCAAACTTTTCGTCTCACCCATCACGGTCACATTGGACTTGACAAATTCATTGTGGAAAGAGGTTGTTTGTCCCATAAAACCTTTAATCACTTGCGTGTGGTTTTGGGTAAGTATGGTTGGGACGATATCCCACTTTGCAGAGAAATCAAACAACGTAAAAAAGTCATTGATCTCACCTAATCGATTATGATCCTCGGTCGCATCAATAGAAGAGAACTCATACACCATGGGATCTTTGATGATGCGATAGTTCTGAAAAGCAAATCCGTTTTGAAATTCTAATTTCTGTTGTGCTTGCGGATCACTACCATCACCATCAAAAACAGATTCCACGATATCAACGTGTTCTGCTGCCAATGCAATGTCGTATGAATCAGTGCCACTGCACATTGTGAAAAGGAAACCTCCACCTAGTACGAAATTTCTGATATTCGTCGCAACCTGTCGTTTCATTTCACTCACTTTTCCAAAACCCAAAGCACTCGCCGTTGCAGTTTGATTTTTCACTTCATCCTGATACCAAGCAGCATTTCTGTATTGGGCATAAAATTTTCCATATTGTCCGGTAAAATCCTCATGGTGCAGATGCAGCCAATCATATTTAACTAAATCTCCCTTGATAACCTCTGTATCATAAATTTCAGTATATGGAATTTCTGCATAGGTCAGAACCATTGTTACAGCGTCATCCCAGGGCTGCTTTCCTTGCGGAGTATAAACCGCGATTTTGGGAGCTACTTCCAATTTTACTCGCTCCATATTCACTTCTGGATCTGCAATTTGATTATAGATAGCTTGAGTTTGGGCATCCGCAATCACCTCAAATGAAACACCCCTGATGGTGCATTCTTTAGAGAGCGTTGGTAAGTTTGGGCAAAGAAAACTTCCTCCTCGATAATTTAAGAGCCACTCTAGATTACCTCCATTTTGGAGCAACCAGTACGCAATGCCGTAGGCTTTCAAATGCTCAGATTGTTGATCATCCATGGGAATTAAAATACTACTTCCGCTTACATTCAAAGCGGACATGCAAGCCATGAATAACAACACAACTATCCTTTTGCCTTTCTTCATAAGGCTAAAATAAAAGGTAATATCGTCAACTAACTCAGGTTAACGAAAATTAAAATGGAGCTGGGTCGTTGACACCGCTTCCATATCCAAATGGTTCGTCATCATCTTCTAGTTGGTCCATTTTAGAACTCATGGTAATGGTTGTCATTCCTGCACCAGGCAATTGAGCTCCCATTTCGAAACTTGTATTGGCTCCCATACTACTGCCGTAGGACATTGGGAATCCATCCGTGTGTTCTCGATCAGAGAATTTAGCCAAATGGCCTTTGAATTCTAGATCAACATCTGCAACGGCACCATTTCTATGTTTGGCAATCAGTATTTGAGCTAATCCAGCGGTTGAATTGCCATTGGCATCTGTTTGAATACCGTAATATTCTGGGCGATAAATAAATCCAACAATATCCGCATCCTGCTCAATAGCTCCTGATTCACGGAGGTCGGAAAGGACAGGCCTTTTATCTCCTGAACGAGTTTCAACAGAACGAGACAACTGGGAGAGAGCGATAATCGGCACGTCCAATTCTTTTGCAATTTGTTTAATAGATCTGGAAATAGTTGAGATTTCCTGTTCACGATTTCCCCCTTTGTTATCACCGCCACCCACCGACATGAGTTGCAAATAATCTATGATAATCATTTGAATTCCATGTTGCGCCTTTAATCGACGACATTTTGCTCTCAAATCAAACACTGACAATGCGGGCGTATCATCGATAAACATTTGCGCATCCGTGAGCTTAGCAATTCGTTGATGCAATTGTTGCATCTCACGCTCCGACAAATTTCCTCTTCGCAATTTGTCTGCTTCCAATTCCGTTTCACTCGAAATCAAACGTTGCACCAACTGCAAACTCGACATCTCGAGAGAAAAGATGGCTACAGGAATTTTATGATCCACCGCAATGTTTCGCGCCATGGACAAGACAAAAGCCGTTTTACCCATGGCAGGACGAGCAGCAATTACAATCATATCAGAGCGCTGCCATCCGTTGGTAATCTTATCCAAAGCATTAAAACCAGAAGGCACACCCGACACACCTGACTCGTTATTCATTGCTTTATCAATCTCATCCAAAGCCTGCTTGACAAGGAGACTCATCTTATCGTAATTCTTGCGAATATTACCTTGCGTAACCTCAAACAAACCTGACTCCGCCTTGTCTAATAATTCAAACACATCAGTTGTTTCCTCGTAAGCATATTGTATGATATTTCCAGAGATACGGATCAACTCCCTTTGAATATACTTCTGAGAAATGACACGGGCATGAGCCTCAATATTTGCCGAAGATGCCACTTGATTGGTCAACATTGAGATATAAGATGGGCCTCCCGAGATGTCCAAATTGCCATTCTTTTTGAGGTACTGCGCTACAGTTAAGATATCAATTGGCTCCCCATTTGCAAACAATCCACGAATAGCATCAAAAATGATATTGTGCCGAGGATCGTAGAAACTATTTGGCTCTAAAATATCTATCACAGAATTAACCGCAGCATTGTCCAACATAATGGCGCCAAGTACCGCCATCTCTAGGTCCCTTGCATTTGGCGCAATCCGCCCCATTTCCGTTCCCAAGGCTGTTTTATTGAAATCCATTGCTGGCTTCTTTCGCTTACTAACTGGTTTATTTTCCATAACAATTTGATGAGGGATTCAAAAGTATATTTTCTCAACCCCAATTTCGCTTTAAAAGTATCCACATTATTAGACAACCCCATTTGAATAACTTTTTAGAGAAAGAAAACCCAATAATTACGCAGAAACTCGGAGCATTTTGTGTTTATAAAAAACAAGTTTTCCACTTACATTTGGAAGATGCGTTTTTTTACCTTATGTATAGTAACGATATTACTGTTTGGTTGTCATAAAAAAGACAAGACCTTTCCTGAACTTGATTCTCAGTTGCTGACTTTTGGCCAATCCAACTTAGACTATTTGGACACCTTATTTGTAGAATCTAATTGCTGGTCACGCGATGAATTTGGACTTAAATCTGTTCAGTTTACCATACAAGATTTAAATGCTAAAGTGTGGTTTCAAAAAAGCATTTCGTTTTCTAACAATACCAGCGCTTGGAATGGGTTAGTCGCGGTGCCACTCAATAATAGATATATGCCCTCTGGGGAATATTACATCAAAGTAATTTTAGATGATGGCACGTACCAAACCAATGAGATACTCTCCTTTACATTTATTGAATGTCCCATTGAACGTACCCATTTATTTTTTAGCAACAACACAGGTAATCAACAGTTAGAAAACTGGATAGATTCCAACTCTCCAACTGCATGGTTACTTGGAGATGAAATAAATCCGGAACTTACTGACCCATTTCATCAGTTAATTTGGGCGCGTCATAATACCTCCCCTTTCGTATCTGCATTTTCACCTATGGGCACTATACCGGAGTGGCAAAGTGCAACTGCTAGTTTATCGAGCATTGTTCAAATGGAGCTAGATCCGCAGCATCTTGGAGCTTGGGTATTAAGTGAAGACGGCGGAATTGAATTGTTCAACGAAAAAGGTATCCGAATTAAAAATGCCCTTGAAATTAACACCAAGAAGATTTCCTTGAGCGGTGCATATATTGCTCTTGCCCAAACTCCTCCAGGCCATCCCAACCAAGTTGTTATCAAAAATAAAACTACCTGGGGACATCACCACACATGGGTGCATGGAAAAAACGCGATTCAAATTTTCTCATGGTCTGATTTTATCGGTATTGTGTATTTAGAGAATAATCAATATCAAATTGCATTGTTCAACATGAATAATCTTCTACCAATCAACTGGCATCCATTGCAACTTCAGAATTGGCTTTCAGCGCCTTTATTACTTTCAACCGATGATGAACTTTGGGTATCTGGGGATGGTCAAATAAAAGCATTTAATACTACAGGAGAGATAATCCATGGCCCCTATAATCTCTCGCCTACAACTTGGATCAAATCTAAAGTAGACGGCGGTATTTGGTTGGTAGAAAATAGCCAAGTAAAACAGATGAATCCGAATTCTGGTCAAATAATTTGGACGAGCCCCCTCAATAACTATTCATATGTTTTGGAGATGACCAACAAGTGAACATTGTTCCCGCAAAATTGTTTCTTATATATGAGAGTATTATTGGCAGGAGGAAGCGGTAATGTAGGGCAAAATCTGGTTCCGCTTTTAGAGGCAAAAGGTCATGAAGTTTGGGTTCTTACACGTAAGCCCAAAAATCAAAGAGACGTATACTGGAATACTGAGAAAAAAGAAATTTCTTCTACGTTACCAAAGTCATTTGACGCGATAATCAACTTAAATGGATACAGCGTGTCCAACCGCTGGACATCTAAGAATAAGGAGATGATGCGCGATAGTAGAATTGACTCCAATGAAACTTTGATCACTTGGCTATCCTCAAACCACATAACTCCTGGCGTCTGGATTAACGCAAGCGCGATTGGCATCTACCCTTCCTTGCCTTCGATACAAAATGAAGATAGCCCATTAGGATCTGGATTCCTTGCTGATTTGTGCAAAGATTGGGAGGCTTTTCAATCTCAATTACCAGGTGAAATTCGCACAGTGATCTTGAGAATTGGCATTGTACTACATAACAATTCCGGAGCATTGCCAACACTAAAATTACCTGTACAATTTGGATTGGGCTCAGCAATTGGAAATGGGAAACAATACATGAGTTGGATTGATATGGATGACTTGTGCCGCATGATTCTGTTTGCTCTAGAGAACAACATCCAAGGTGCAATCAATGCTGTAGCGCCAGAACCTGTAACCAACTATGCCTTTTCAAAAACGTTGGCCAAAGTCATGAAAAAACCCTTTTGGGCGCCAGCAGTGCCTGGAATATTGATTCGCCTTATCATGGGAGAGATGGCGAGTATGGTGCTTAATTCCCATCAAATTTCTTGTCAAAAAATTATGAGTCATGGGTTTTCATTTGAATATCCAACACTAGAATCTTCTTTACAACATCAACTAGAAATATGAAACCACAAATTGTAATTCATTGGTTTCGTCGTGATCTCCGCATCGATGACAATGCCGCTCTTGCCGAAGCTGGAAGAAGCGGTTTCCCTGTATTGCCTATTTTCATCTTTGATGTCAACATTTTAAATAAACTTGAGGATCGCAAAGATGCCAGGGTTCATTTTATACATCAATCTCTAGATCGCATTCAGCAGAAACTAAAAGAGATTGGCGGTGGCATCCAATTCTTTTATACGCAGCCTGAACAAGCATGGAAAACTTTAGTGGAGCAATACGACATCCAAGGGGTATTTTTCAACCGAGATTATGAACCTTATGCCAGAGAAAGAGACAAAGCTGTTTATCAATTTCTCAAAGATCAAAACATACCCCTGCAGTCAAGCAAAGACCACGTAATTTTTGAAAAAAATGAAGTTGTAAAAGATGACGGGAAACCATATACTGTCTTTACACCTTACAGCAGAAAGTGGAAAGCCACACTGGCAAAATTTCCCATAGAAATTCATCCAACATTGAAAAATGATCAATGGTTCAAGCATACATACTCAGACATTCCATCGTTGGAATCTATGGGATTTATGCCAACTGAGTGTCTATTCCCCATTTCTCAATTGAACGAAAGTATTATCTCCAAATATGATGCAACCCGCGATATTCCGAGCATTGAAGGGACCAGTAAAATTAGTCTTCATCTGAGGTTTGGAACGGTAAGCATTCGCAAATGTGTTCAAGTTGGCTTAGCAAAAAATGAGAAATGGTTGAATGAACTAATTTGGAGAGATTTCTACCAAATGATTATTTTTCATTTTCCGCACAGCGCCACATCTGCTTTTAAACCCCAGTATGATCGCATTGTTTGGCGGAACGATGAAACAGAATTTCAAAAATGGTGTGCGGGTAAAACAGGCTACCCTATTGTTGATGCAGGAATGCGTGAGCTAAACAGCACGGGGCATATGCATAATCGCGTGCGCATGATTGTTGCCAGTTTTTTGACCAAACATTTGCTTATCGATTGGAGATGGGGAGAAAGATATTTTGCTCAAAAGTTACTTGACTACGAACTAGCCAGCAATGTAGGAGGTTGGCAATGGGCTGCAGGCAGTGGTTGTGATGCAGCGCCCTATTTTAGAATATTCAACCCATACAGTCAGACCGAAAAATTTGACAAAGAGGAAAAATATATTCGACATTGGGTAAAAGAATACACCACATCCGCCTATCCAAAGCCAGTTGTAGATCATGCATTTGCCCGAGACCGCTGCTTAAAAACTTACAAAGAGGCATTGCAATAGCCTTTACTTTTGTGACATGAGCACAGATAATCTTTTTGCGGGACTTAAAATCATTGATCTATCAACTGTACTAGCAGGGCCAAGTGTGGCTAGTTTTTTTGCTGAAATGGGAGCGGAAGTTATGAAGCTCGAATCTCCCTTAGGCGATGTTACCCGCTCATGGTTTGCAAATGGCGAAGATCAATCGGAAACAAGTGCTTATTTCAATGCAGTTAATCACAACAAATCAATTATACAAATTGACTTGCAGACGGAAAGGGATAGGTTTTTAAAATTGATTTCAAATGCTCAAATTTTAATTAGCAATTTCAAATTTGGAGATGAAGAAAAATTTCACATCACCGAGGATGTTATTCGATCAGTGAATCCAAACATCATCATTGCCAAAATTCAAGGATTTGAAATTGACAAACATCGCGTAGCCTATGATGTCGTTCTTCAAGCAGAAACTGGATTTATGGCTATTAATGGCGAAACAAATTCACTTCCTTTAAAAATGCCCGTTGCATTGATGGATGTCCTTGCAGCGCATCAATTAAAAGAAGGAATTCTCTGCGCTCTTATTCAACAAATAAAAACAGGTAAGGGATGCACTGTTACGTGCTCTTTGGAGATGGCTGGAATAGCCTCTTTAATGAACCAAGGAAGCATCTATTTAAAAAGTGGAATCATTCCAAAAGCAATGGGAAGTTTACATCCCACGATATGTCCATACGGGGAAATTATCCAGTTCAAAGATGGAGTTCATATCGTCCTGGCTGTAGGTAGCAACCGACAATTTGAAGACTTATGTCAAGTGCTTGAGATACCCGAACTACCCAACATTGACACTTTTAAAACGAACGCACAGCGCGTGTCTCATCGCATTGAGCTCATTTCCATTTTGCAGACAGCAGCAAGAAATTTGAATAGCCAAGAAATTATTCAGCAGTTACATGAAAAACAAGTTCCGATAGGTCAGATCAAAAAAATGAATGAGGTCATCGAGCAAGCGTCAAAAATTGGCGCAATCAAAAATGACATTTATACCCACATACCTTACATCAAAAGCGTTGCTTTTCAAATCACAAGTGCTTAGAAAAAAATATCTGACAACTCAGATAATCTACTACCCTGTTTATCTTTTTCAGACATGATCCAATTATCACTTTTTAGCGGCAACTCCATTTTCAACTCTGGATCAAAAGCAGATAGACAGCGCTCTGCATCCGGCGAATAATAGTTGTTGCATTTATAGTTGACAATCGTGTCATTTTGCATGACCAAAAATCCATGAGCAAAGCCCTCTGGTATATACAATTGGCTTTGATTTTCTTCAGATAGTTCAATGCAAAGATGTTGACCAAAAGTTTCGCTTGACTTTCTCAAATCTACCACAACGTCAATAATCTGACCTTTGACAACCCTAATCAATTTAGCCTGTGACTTAGGCGGAACTTGAAAATGAAGTCCTCTAAAAACACCCCGATCCGAGCGAGATTCATTATCCTGAACAAACGTCATGTTAAGTCCAGTGCTCAACCTAAATACAGCCTCATTAAACGACTCAAAGAAGTATCCACGTTCATCTTTAAATACGCGCGGAGTGATTAATAATAATCCTCGTAAATCTAATTCTGCACAATTCATCACTTGGCAACTACACTTAAATACAACAACACGGTAGAAAACAATGTGAGCACTGGCGTAATCACCGTCAGGAGTTCAGATGCAAATTGAGGCATTGGCTCAATGTAAATCACGTCACCAGACTCAATGTAAAAATCAAAATATTTCACCGCATCTATTTTGGACATATCAAAATGAAAGACTTGTTGTTTTCCATTGATGTTTCTAATAACCTTTACTTTAGAGCTATTTGCTCGGCTGCTCAATCCTCCGCCCAATGCAATGGCTTCAAGTAAATTAATTTTGTCCGTGCTCATTCTAATCACTGTCCCTTGGCTTCCCCCTCCATTGAAATACATGAATCTCCTGTTGGTGACTTGGATGATGCAATAAGGCTGAACAAAAAACTCTGCGAACTTCTTTTCCAAAAATTCTTGCGCTTCAAAAATGGTCATTCCCACCAAACGTTGAGGACCCACTAATGGCAGATGAAGCATTCCCTCCGCATCCATCATAAATTCAATGGTATTGTTATTTCTAAAAATAAAATTGGATGCTCTCGAATTTCCTGATCCTGTTGAGCCTGATCCTGCTGAAGTTAAAGATTCAAATATGATATCTCCATTTCGCGTAAACACCATTACCGTCAAAGAGGAGTTAATTGGAATCCGGTATTCACGATTAGTACTATCGATAATTGGGGTATTGAAAACAAAATCTTCGTCCGTTTGCAGAATAAAATCACGATTGATGACACAAGAAGAAAGCATCATCGTCATCAATGACAAGAAGATGATTATTTTTGATGATTGGAACATGTTTCAAAAGTAACCAAAAAACCATCAAGTGAAAGTATTCGTCATCGGCGCATCCAACAATCCTGAGAGATATAGCTACAAGGCAGCGAGAATGCTCGTTGACCATGGGCATGAAATTACACTTTTGGCCCTGCGCGAGGATCTGAGTGGCGAGTTTCCAATTGTTACAAACGCCTCTAACTTAATGCCTGACCGAGTAACTTTATATGTTGGTCCTAAAAATCAAACCCATTGGATTGAGCAGATTATTCAATGGAATCCTCAAAAGGTGATTTTTAATCCAGGAACTGAAAATCTAGAATTCCAACATCGGCTATCAGAATCTGGTATTGATTGGGAAGAGGCTTGCACATTGGTGCTATTGCAAACAGGACAGTGGTCATGATTCAAATAAGAAAGGCCGAACTATCTGATTGGCGTTGGATATATCAATGGGAAAACTTTGAATCCTTGTGGGAAGTTACGGAACACCCTGGCCCCTTTACTAGTGATGAAATCATACAATTTCTGACCCTTCAAAATGATTTAAAAAAACACAAGCAAGAGCGCTGGCTGATTCAATTATATCAAGAACCAATAGGCATGATTGATTTATTTGAATGGAAAAAGAAACAACAAAGTATCGGAATAGGAATTGCCATTCCTGATTTGCAGTTTCGACGTAGAGGCTATGCCAAGGAATCTCTGCAAATGGCCTTGAGTCTTTTAAAAAATGATTGGAACATTACCACTGTTCATTGTAATATTCAAGAGAGCAACCAAGGTTCACTCTCACTTTTTTTAAATTTAGGCTTTAAGAAAATCAAACAAAAAAGATGGAACGGTCACATCGTTCATGAATTAAGTTTATCATTATGAAAAAAATATTTATTCCGGTTTTATTGGTTTTAATTAGTGTTCTAGGAATTTCTGCGTACGCTCTTTTTGTGGTAGAGCTTCCTGAAACAATAGTCTACAATACTTCTGATCAAAATTCTATTGAAGAAATCACCAATTTCATTTCAGCACCTTCAACTTGGGAGAGAGGATTGGGTTGGGCTGCAACAGTCCGTAGAGTAAAAGAAATTAAACCTGGACGTTACCAACTAGAAAAAGGCTTGACACCATGGGATGCAATAGCACTTCTCAGACAAGGTGATAATCACACCGTACTCATCCGCACTGATGGCAGCAGAACACTCCAAGGTTTCACAGAAGAACTAAGCGAGGAATTGGCTTATCCAACTGAAAAATATTTGCGTGCTTTTGTTGAGAGAATGACCGGCAATACTGAAATGAGCGAAAAAAATATTGCCATCGCCACAACTTATCTTTTCGCAGACACATACGATTTTCGATACACCGATAGTCCCGAAGAAATTGCCCAGCGCTTTTACAAGATGAATGAAGAATTTTGGAACAACGACAGAAGAAGAAAAGCCCAAGAAATAGGCTTAACATTAAACGAAGTATATATACTTGCATCTATGGTCAAAGGGGAAACTAAGCATTTCGAAGAAGCTCCAATCATCGCAGGCCTATACATCAATCGATTAAAAACACCGATGAAAATGCAATGTGATGCAACCGTTGCATTTGCCAATGAGCAACGTGCAGGTAATAGAGTATCTAAAGAGGAAATAAAAGTTCAGTCACCTTACAACACGTATGAAGTTGATGGTTTACCACCAGGGCCAATTTTTATCACCGAGAAAAAATACATTGATGCTGTTTTGAATTACACAAAGCACAATTACTTGTACATGTGCGCGATGGATGATGGCAGTGGTCATCACTGGTTCACCAATAGTAGCCGTGAACACATCAACAACGCCAATCGTTATCATCGTTACCTTGATAGATTGAACATCAAAGAATGAAAAAAATAATTTCGCTTTTTTTTCTCTTTACATTTTCAATAGCATCATTTGCACAATCTGATACAACTTGTGCGTGCAGAACCAAAGTGCCGCTTACCTCAGTGGCATTGGGACTAACTAGTTATTACTTTCTGAATGATTTGTGGTATAGTCAGTATCCTCAATCCAATTTTCATTTTTTTAATGACAGCAAAGAGTGGCTGCAAATGGACAAGGTGGGGCATGCGTTTGCTTCATATCAAATCGGAAATCAATTGTATCCTGCATTTCTGCGGACAGGTTACAACGAAAAAGAAAGCGCACGTTACGCTGCGCTGACCGGTTGGAGTTATATGATGGGTATTGAAATGTTAGATGGTTTTTCAAAGCAATGGGGATTTTCATCATCGGATATTTTAGCTAATTCAGCTGGTAGTTTTTTGTATTGGATACAACAAGAAAAATGGGGCGAGCAAAAAATAAATTTGAAATTTTCTTACTACCCAACACGATTTTCAAAAATGAATCCTCAACAATTAGGTGAGAATTTTCAACAACGCATTTTAAAAGACTACAACGCTCAAACTTACTGGTTATCTTTTAATTCAACTCTTTTTTTCAGCAAAAACAATACTTTCAGAGATGCTATCAATTTCAATATTGGATATAGTATCACAGAAATGACACGTGCAAAAACCAACAATAACCTTGTTAATAATTTTCATCCTACTCGTGAATTTCTTTTTTCTTTTGACGCAGATTTGAATCGTGTGAAATGGAAGAGAAAAGGAATGAAAAAAGTAGCACGAATTTTAAGTGTCGTTAAAATACCACTACCGACACTTGAGATAAGAGGAGACGGGAAAATAAAATTTCATTCTTTTTACTTCTAAATTTCTGAAGAGAAACAATTTCACTTTGACATTTGGAACAATCAACCGTTAATACTATGAGTAAAACAAAAAAGGCTGCAGCACCTAAAAAAGCTGCAAAGAAAGCCGCTCCAGCTAAGAAAGCTGCTGCTGCTCCAAAGAAGGCTGCTGCTAAGAAAGCCGCTCCAGTGAAAAAAGCTGCTGCTCCTAAGAAAGCTGCTGCTAAGAAAGCTGCTCCAGTGAAAAAGGCTGCTGCTCCTAAGAAAGCTGCTGCTAAGAAAGCTGCTCCAGCTAAAAAGGCTGCTGCTCCTAAGAAAGCTGCTGCTAAGAAAGCTGCTCCAGCTAAAAAGGCTGCTGCTCCTAAGAAAGCTGTTGCTAAGAAAGCTGCTCCAGCTAAAAAAGCTGCTGCTCCTAAGAAAGCTGCTGCTAAGAAGAAATAATTTTTTTCTCAGCAAAAAAAATAAAGCCCCGAAACTTCGGGGCTTTTTTTATTTGATTAATCTCAATTCCATTTGAATGGGGAGGTGATCACTATAACCTCCCTTGTATGCATCTCCTACATAAGTTCGAGCGGGTGACTTCTCGCCCTTGTTGTTGGTGTACAACATGAAATCAAAACTAACAGTCTCAGGCATTCTAACTTGCAGTTCTCCAGTTGCGTTATTTACCAATGAGCTACTCACAACAAACTGATCTAAAAATCCCCATTCTCCCTTATAAAAATGACTACCCTTGCCCTCTTGCATGATACCGCGCATCATATTTACCGTTGTATAACTCTCATTGATTTTATCTAAGTTCATTAAACTAACATCAGTTGGATAGTCATTGAAATCTCCCATCGCGATAATCTTACAATTTGGATTGGACTTCATTCTCTCTTGCATAATCTGAGACAAAGTATTTGAGGCTATCAATCTTAACGGCGCCGACTTTTCAGTACCACCACTGCGAGAGGGCCAGTGATTCACATAATAAGCCAACTCTTGTCCATTCCACTTTCCAACTACTTCCAAAATATGTCTTGTCTTATCATTGTCAGGCAATTTGATGTCGTATTTTGAAATAGAAGTCACTTTGAATTCACTTGAATTGTATATCATTCCAACATCAATACCTCTTTCATCTTCACCCTCGATAAATGCAACCTTGTATTGAGCCTGAGCCAAAGATGGAAGCGCAACAAGATCTTCTAAACAGGAAGCGTGTTCCACTTCGATTAATCCAATTACCAGCGGGTAATGATCTCCATTTTCAGCTTTGACGCCATTTATTACCTGAGCAATGTGATTTAGCTTTTCATGATATCTTTCAGAATTCCATTTCAACTTTCCATCGGGTAAAAAATCTTCATCGTTCTCGGGATCATTAATTGTATCGAACAAATTTTCCACGTTGTAAGACATGACCACAGCAGAAACTTGATCAGAATTGGCTTTCTTGACGATTAAACAAGAAGAAAACCCAAAGGCTAAAATGGAAGCAGAGAGGAATAAGAACTTTTTCATTTTTTGAATTTGCTACAAATCTACAGTTAATGAAGTGCATCTCTTATTTTTACAGAATGAAAAATGGATTACCCTTTTTAGTGGTCATATTTTTATCTATCTACTTCACGGGATGTAATTCTGTATCTAAAAATGACAATCGCACTGTTTTCAGGTATAACGAAAGTGGCTCTGTTAATTCACTCGATCCAGCTTATGCAGCTGACTTAGAAACGATGTGGATCATTAATCAGCTGTATGATGGTTTGGTAGAGCTAGATCAAAATTTAGACATACAATCTAGCATCGCATCAAGTTGGGAAATTTCAGACGACGGATTAACCTACACCTTTGCACTGCGCAACAATGTTCAATTTCCTGCCGACACTTATTTCCCAGCAAGAAAGGTAAATGCGCGTGATTTTGTTTTTAGCTTCAACCGCATCATTGACTCAACAATAGCTTCTCCAGGACAATGGATATTTAAAAATGTGAGAAGAGAAAAATCATTTGAGGCCATCAATGATTCTACATTGGTTATCCATTTGCAGCAATCCCAAGGATCTTTTCTACAAATGCTCAGCACCTCTTTTGCGAGCCTAGTAAGACCCGAAGCCGTCATCAAATTTGGTAGAGATTTTAGGCAACATCCGGCAGGCACAGGACCTTTTCAGTTAGCCTTTTGGGAAGAACAGGTATCTATGGTTTTGCACCGCAATTCCAATTATTGGATGCATGATCCACTAACAGGAGAATCACTTCCGCATTTGGATGCTGTTCAAATTGATTTTCTCAAAGATGCCTTTGCAGAATACCAAGGCTTTATCTCTGGTAAATATGATTTTATGAGTGGAATCGATGCCGCTTATATTGATCAATTGCTTTCAGATGAAGGCATTCTCAAAGAAGAATGGAAATCAAAAATTCGATTAGAACATGTTCCTTTCATCAAAACAGACTACTTGGGATTTTACTTAGATGGAGCTAGAACCATAGTTCAAGATGTCCGCTATCGTCAATTGCTTTCACTAACTACTCCTAGACAAGAACTTTGTACCAAACTGCGGAACAACATCATAGTGCCTGCTGAACGTGGTTTTCTGCCACAACAATTAAAAAGTAAATCTTCACCTCATCCCAATTTGAGACTAGACCTTGAAAAAGCCCAAAAACTAAAACAATCCTTGGAACAAGAATGGGGCTCTCCATTGCCGCGCGTATGTATTACAGTTACTCCTGAGTATTCAGACTTATTTGAATACTTGCAACATGAATGGCAAAAACAAGGCATTCCCATTGAGATAGCAACTCTACAGAGCGGCAGCTTCAAGGAAAAAGTTGCCAAAGGTCAGATTACTGCATTCAGAAAGAACTGGCTCGCAGACTATCCAGATGGAGAGAATTTCTTGCAAGTATTTACTAAGAATTTATTTGCCCCTAATGGACCCAACTATACTCATTTTCAAAATCCCAATTGGGAGGAAAAATACCAAAAGGCAACCCAAGAAAACAATATCAACTTGCGAGAGAAAAGTTGGACAGAATTAGATTCAGCCCTGATGAATGAGTTGCCCATTATTCCATTGTACCATGATCAAGTTTTACATTTTGTCTCCAATGAGGTTGAATTTTGGTCCATCAATGCCATCAACATGTTGGATTTAACACATGTAAAAAAACATCAGTAACTTAGCGCTCCATGTTGAAGATTGATACCCATACGCACATCATGCCTGCTCACCTACCCAATTGGTCTCAGGAATTTGGATATGACGGATTTATTCATTTAGATCACCATAGACCCGGATATGCACGAATGATGCAAGGGGATAAATTTTTCAGAGAGATTGAATCCAATTGTTGGGACCCTATTATCAGGATAGAGGAATATGCCAAGCATCAGACGCAAGTGCAGGTGGTGTGCACCATTCCTGTTCTGTTTTCTTATTGGGCAAAACCAGAAGATGGATTAAAGGTGAGTCAATTTCTGAATGACCATATTGCAGAAATTTTTCAAAACCATCCCAAAAACTATGTGGGTCTAGCTACACTCCCAATGCAAGATGTCGATATGGCAATTGCGGAGTTGGAGCGATGTAAATCCCTAGGATATAAGGGTATTCAAATAGGTTCTAACATCAACAATCTCAATTTAAGCGAGCCCGTATTTCTCCCCTTGTGGCAGAAGTTAGAAGAACTCGACATGTGCGTCATGGTGCATCCTTGGGAAATGATGGGTGAGAACAATATGAAAAAATATTGGCTGCCTTGGTTAGTTGGTATGCCCGCTGAAACAGCGCGAGCCATGGCATCTTTGATTTTTGCCGGTGTAATGGACATGTTCCCCAAGGTTCGTTGGCTGTTTGCTCATGCTGGTGGATCATTTATTCCAACAATTGGCCGATTGGAACATGGTTTCAATTGCCGACCTGATTTGGTAGCAGTAGATAATCCGAACAATCCCCGAAACTACCTGGGCAAATTTTGGGTAGATAGCGCAACACACGATCCTGAATTGTTGCATTACATATTAAAAAAACAAACCAATCAAAAGGTTGCTCTAGGTACAGATTATCCTTTCCCGCTAGGTGATTTGGAAATTGGAAAATTTATTTTAGACATGGGATTGGATCAGGAAACTGTAGAATGGATGTACCACAAATCTGCATTAACTTGGCTCAATATGAAAAAGGAGGATTTTTAATCCAGACTATTTCACATCCATCTCGACACGATTAATATTATCTGACTTATCAATTAACTCAATAGATAGTTTGGACTTGCCATCCCACTTACCACGCCAATTTGAATCCAAAAAGAGTTGATTATTCTTTGCGTCCCAGTACAACAACAGCCATTGTTTTCCAAAATGAGCCGAATAGGATTTCAAACCACTTTCTTTTTCGTCAACCAATAAAAAACCATCTGATAAAAAAGACCCCATGTTCAGCACTTTGGGAGCGGCTGTATCCCGCACCAACCGATAATTTCCAGTGCGCGAAAATGCGAAAGCCTTTTTCTCTTCATCCCAACCCAACCACTCATCACTTTTCCTGACCTCCATCCAGCCCCATTTCTTTTTTTCCTCAGCAGATAAAAGTCCCCAATCAAGTGAATTGTTCTCAAACCACAAAGGATTCTTAAAAACCACAAATTTAGGTTCAATGGCAATTTTCATTTGCATAGAATCCGTTTTCAGGATATTTGAAAAATTGGTCCACGTCAAAGGAGTTGCATCGTATAACGCATCTTTGGGAATACGCAAACACCATTCACTGTGGGCAATTGTTCCGCCTGTGGTCCAATCAAATATCATTTGCTCTGAATTCACTTGTCTGCTCGGGGTATTTTTCTTGCCTTTAACAAAAGCATAAACACATGTGGCGTTACCTGAAAAATCTGAAACCATTATGGTAACTGCGTGCGTCATGGTGTCTTTGATAATCATCAATCCATCGCGCTCTAAATACAAGAAACCAGTCCCGGGCGAATTTGGCAACTTATATGTTCTGTACGTCGTTCTTGGATTTCTTTCTTTCACCCCCATCATGCATTGGGCATTTACATGCTTCACTTCCTTAAAATCCAATGAATCCGCCAACCATTCCGAGACTATGTTTCCATCCCAAAGTGTAAGAATCTGTTTAACGCCACATGCATGATCGGCGTCCAAAACCCAATCATAAACTTGAATGGCGACACCAAATGTATCCGGCACTTCAAATAAAGTGTCTTTGCCCAAAGACTCCCCATTGAATCGAAATGGAATCACTTCTGAAGGAGTAAAGTCCCCCTTGGGAATCAAGGAAATCGATTCCACCAATGGTCTGGTGACATCTGGAATTTTGTAACCCAACAAAGCAGGATCTATTGTTTTCTCAGTAATTGTATTTCTAATTTCAAAATGCAAATGAGGACCTCCACTGGAACCGCTGTTTCCTGAGCATGCAATTTGCTGACCCTGTATCACCGGGAACTGCTCGGGGCTCAAAACCCAATCTATTTCATTCTTTTGAGTGCTGTATTGCTGTTCGACCGTCCAATTTTTCAAAGCAGCATAAAATTCAGACAAGTGAGCGTAAACGGAAGTAATTCCCAAATTGGGATGGTTCAAATAAATTGTGTAACCATACCCCTTGGGAGAGATTTTTATACGAGAAACATATCCATCCGCAATGGCAAATACAGGCAAACCCTCTTTTCCATTTGTTTGCAGATCCCATCCTGTGTGGTAATGATTGGCGCGCATCTCACCAAAAGACCCGCTCAAGGACAATGGAATATTCAGAGGACTTGTGAGCTGATCTGGGAATTGCGGAAGTACAGAGCTCTGTGCCAATGACGACAAAACTGAAATAAAAAAACAGATTGCGAATATTGAATTTTTCTTGAAGCACATAATTAGATTCTAAAAGTAGAATAAAACTTGTTGATGAAAAAGCAAAACCAATTGTAAAACATGCGAATTAAGAATTACCTTTGAGACGTTGATTGCAGAAATTGGAGAAAATGAACCAAGAAACGCTATTTGTACAGCTAGAAGCCAATATCCGACGCCTGGGTGAGAACAAGAGATTGTTGGAGGATACATTGGCCAAACAAAAAGGCGAGCTCGCATCCCTTTACACGATAAATAAAGAGTTGCAGGCCCAAATAGATGATTTATCGGAGAAACTCCAACACCGCAATCCGCCACAAATTTTGGAAAATGAGTCAGATCAAGAAGTATTCAAGGTCAAAACTCAGCAGAGAATCCAAGATTTGGTGAAAGAAATCGATGAGTGTATTGCTTTATTGAACAGTTAAGATGAGTCAGATATCGATAAAAGTTAAAATCGCCGGTCGTTACTATCCTTTGGCCATTCAACCGGAGGAGGAGGCCCTGATTCGTCAAGCTGAAGCCAAAATTCAATCTAGCATAGAAACTTTTCAAGAAAAATATGGGGTTCGCGACAATCAAGATTTGTTAGCAATGACCCTGTTGCAAATGGCCACTAAACCTTCCACCGCTGAGAAAGTGGTAGAAAAAGTAATTGAGACAATAGAAGTTCCAACAGATGTAACAGCTGATTTGGAGAAATTGAATCAATTGGCTGAAAGCTTCATCTTGTAATTCGATTTCATTTTTTTCTCTGCGCCACTTGACTCAAGAGGAGTCAATTAAA
>JACCDM010321061.1_pt1 | contig 69266 bp, 63 predicted proteins | sample 7445851 | NCBI WGS metagenome assembly JACCDM01 (sample SAMN15323438, study PRJNA562643) | freshwater metagenome | isolation source: river surface water | place: USA:Blue River Watershed | collected 2017-08-16
GCCGCCCACATCGGGGCGGTTGCGTTCAGGATAGAAAGCAGCGACGCGGAAATAGTTTGAGCCGCATAGGCAAACAGAAGAAATGGCAGCGCGGAGTTGAAAAAACCAAGCACTAGGTAGTGCCTCCAGTAGTGTGATGCCCGCAGTCCCTTCTTGAACCATAGGGCAACCAACCACAAGAAGATCGCCGCTAGGCCAACACGCGCCAGGATCAACCATGTTGGGCCGACCGCCGATGCGGCCATGCGCATAAACAGAAATGAGCCGCCCCACAGTGCAGCCAAGAGTAAGAGTCGAGCGAAGCCAACCAGAGTCATTTGGTTTCCATTGTTTTGGGGTCCCTGTGACCTAGATCGCAGACTCGAATCGATGATTTGAGACCGCGCTACCTGGGATCACGGCTCAAAGGGTTCGTGGCTCAGCAATCACCTTGAGGCGAAATTTTTCTGCCAAAGCTGCAGGAGTCAACACATCCACTTAAACACCTAAAAGTTGAGGCGATTTATAGCGAATAGCGCCAAGGTCAAAGCGCGTCGTCTCTGGGGTTTTATCGACAAGGGTATCAAGGCCGCTATCGATCTTGTCTAATCCGCGCGCAATTGAGCCGAACACCCACGGGTTTGTCACCCTATGGCTCAGAACAATGTCACGAATCTCAACGCGGTGCGCTGCAGGTGCTTTTGAAGGGTTCATGATATCGGGCAACGATAGGTTTATTAATTCTAAGGTCATGTCAGCGCCTTGCCAACACGCAGCTTCTCGACACCCAACATCTCCAACCGATTGCCTGCCCTTTAGAAAGAGGCAATCGAAAAGGAAACACTAAACAAATTGCGGCTAACTTCCGCCGACTTTTAGCGCCGTTATCCTTTAACATGGACGACTTCACCGATGCTTTGATCGTAGCCTTACGCGCTGGGGCTGACGACCCCGATCGCAGTGCGATGGGTTTGCGCATGAAAGCGCTTGTTGGCGAGTTAACAAAGAAGGAAGCGTCAAAGGCCAACAAAGCTGTGGCGTCCAAAGAACTCACCAAACTTCGGGAAGCCTACAGGCAGCGCCTACTACAGGATTAGGCCTTGCTAGCAGCGAGTGCGAAACCGTATTTCGCTAAAATCGCATTTAATAACTTACCACCTTTTAATACGGTCTACTATTGGTACGCTTCGATGAAAAAGGTATAGAAGAAACCGGTAGCGACCGATTCATCGGTAGCTCAAAAAAGTCATGTCTATCGCGGACTCATCGTTGTTTTGAGTTCTTCCCCTAAAACTTATGATGCCTCGATCAGTGAGGCCCGATCGGTATGAAAAGTATCGAGCAATAAAGTCCTTTTCCTGTGGAGTCGGACCTTGAGTCAACATGCCAACAGATCAAGCAAAGGTGGACACAACACCCGGCAGCTTCATATCCGCCACACCATGACTTGTATGAGGCCTCGCCTGATTCACTAATGCTTGGGGTCCGTACCTCACGAGAACCCACGCCATGATGAAGGAGAGCAAATCCCCTCACCCTCTCCATTGATCCACAAGCCTAGGCGGTTACCCAAAGCTTTGCGGGTGCTGATCGGGACATCAGCGGAAGACACCTTGAGGGCAAGTCCTAAAGCGCGTTCAGCGGGCGCTGCCTTCATAGCGATCATCCATTACTTGAAGCACTTGGTAGCTATTGCGGTTGCGGCTTGTCCATCAAGCCCTGCCTGGGACGCCAATCGTGCAACATTCTCGGAGGACATGGCAACGGGGCCCCTAGCAGTACTTGGGCATAGGCCTTTGCAAGATTATCGGTATGTAACGACGCCATACCACCACCGCCCAAAACCCCTTCGAGCATAATATTCATGGCCCGAATGCCCTCCAGAGGAAATCGACGGATACGGAGCGGTTGTCGGTGAGCAAATACGCGCCGCAGCATCGCTTCGTCGACAGCAGCAAGCAACCAGGTGAAGTCCTCTTGCCGACGAACGATGAGTCCGATATTTGCGATATTGCCTTTGTCTCCAGATCGGCCATGAGCGAGCTCGAGTAACGTCAGTTTGGGCCAGTGGGGATCCATCCATGCCTTTCCCGCTGTGGCCGTCAGTCGGGCATCCACGCCCGCTTCAATCATCAAGTCCTGAGCACTATGTCGCCTTGCTACACCTTGACTACTGCCAAAGTGGTCCACTGCCAACCGCACCTGGTCCTGTCGAGTCGTACTATCGACACAGATCCCATCAATCATCACTTGTACTGGTATCTTTGACTTATCTTCTAGAAACGAGAACAGACGAATAACAGGGCTTGGACTTGGTCGCCCCTGGCCAAAGCCAGTTGTACCCGGCGCCATTGAGGTGGCTGCTGGAGCAAATTCACGAGCAAAAAGCTCTAGGCTTTTCTTGGAAGTCGACTTAACTGCTATTTTTAGTACAACCTCACGCGTTTGGGTCCCACGGCTCAAAGAACCAAACATCGCTTCACTGCCAACAACTTCAACAAAGGTCTCGGTATAGGGCGCCAAGCCAAGCTGTTCAAGCATCCTCGAGGTTCGCCTAAGCAAAGCTTCTGCCGTTCTTTGTGCCTTTGCCTGAGCCTGCTCTCCAGCAATCACAAGCAGTGCCTGGTTCTTCCAGCCATCCACCGCGGTCACGCTCACCTTGTACTGACTTGGCGCCTCTAACCCCCGCGCGCCCTCCACACGAACCCGATCGAGTCCGCAGGCGCGAATACTCACTTTGGTCCAATCACAAATCACATCAGGAACCACATAAGCGCCAGGGTCACCAATTTCATAGAGCAACTGCTCGGACACGGTCGCCGGGCTTATAAGCCCCCCTGTCCCTTCGGGCTTAAAAATCTCAAACGAGCCATCCGCGTACGCCTCGACCACGGGGAAGCCAATATTGTCCCAATCCGGGACGGTTTGCCAGTCGGTAAATAGCCCCCCCGTGCACTGCGCACCGCATTCAATCAAATGTCCAGCAAGCGTACCTTGAGCAAATCGATCGAGCATCGCAGCCGAAGGCTTCGATTGAACCGAGCGATGCCATCCGAATGCATGCATCATCGCCCCTAGTGTTACCGCTGAATCCACGCATCGTCCTGTGATCACAATCTGGGCGCCTTGATCAAGCGCTCTGGCTATCGGCTCAGCGCCCAAGTAAGCATTGATGCTTAATACGCGCTCAGGAAATCCTGCGCCGCTATACATTTCACTTCGTTGTGATTCCCGAAACGATGCCTCACACTCCATCAAATCGTCGCCGATAACGCAGGCAACCCTCACGGTCAGCCCTTGCTCACCAGCCAGGGCATTAATCGCCTCGACGCAAGCCTTGGGATTGAGACCACCAGCATTTGAAACCACACGGATGCCACGATCAAGTATCGTCTTTAAGTGCTGCTTCAGGGTGATCGTGACAAAATCAGTGGCGTAACCTGCCTGGTCTGACTTTGCCTTTTGCGAGGCCATGATGGACAGCGTAACCTCGGCCAAATAGTCAAATACCAAGAAATCGAGATCATTAACGGTCAAAAGTTGCGGTACCGCTGCGGCGGTGTCGCCCCAAAAGCCAGACGCCCCGGCAATACGGATGTGATTTTTCATGGCTCGATGCTATGGTTCGTTGTGTCAATTCTATTATTAACGGTTCCGTTTTATGTTTGAATCTATGCTTCGCCCCGGTCATCCCAACTTTGAATCGCGTAAACAAGCGATGTTAGCGACCATAGAACAATTGCGTGCGCTCGAAGCTCGCACCGTACAAAAATCAGCGTCCGCTAAATCGCTTTTTGACAAAAGGGGACAGCTATTACCGCGAGAGCGTTTGGCAAGACTGCTCGACCCGGGCGCGCCATGGCTTGAGTTATCCACGATGGCAGGTTTTGGCCTAGACCGATCTGAGCTTGAAAGGTCAGTCCCTGGCGGGGGGGTGATCACCGGGATTGGCTTTGTCAGTGGCGTTCGAACCCTGATCAATATCAGCGATGCAGGTATCGATGCTGGAGCGATCCAGCATATGGGCAGGGAAAAGATATTGCGAGGCCAACAAATTGCACTCCAAAACCGGCTGCCCTATCTACAACTTATCGAATCGGCAGGAGCCAATTTGCTTCGCTATCAGGTCGAAGGCTTTGTTGAAGGCGGACGGATTTTTGCCAATCTGGCCCGATTGTCCGCAGCCGGCTTGCCAGTGATTGCGATTGTGCACGGCGCATCGACTGCGGGTGGCGCATACATGCCAGGGCTTTCTGACTACGTCATTATGGTGAAAGGTCGGGCGAAGGCATTCCTCGCTGGCCCTCCGCTGCTCAAGGCTGCCACAGGTGAAATCGCAAATGACGAAGAGCTCGGCGGCGCTCAGATGCATACCCAGGTGAGCGGTCTTGGTGAGTATTTGGCTGATGACGACGCACAAGCGATTGGTATTGCTCGCAACTTGATGCAGCGATTGGGTTGGCAGGGCAATGTTCATGGCCAAGCAAACCCAAGCGCACGTTCGGGCTGGCTACCACCTCGTTATCCCAGCGAGGAGTTAATTGGCATCATGCCCGCTGATTTTCGTGAACCCATCGATATGCGCGAAGTCATCGTCCGCCTGATCGACGATTCCGATTTTCTCGATTTCCAGCCAGATTATGGGCCGCAAACGCTTGTTGGCCATGCTGCCATCGAAGGCTATCCCATTGGCATCATTACAAATAATGGACCTATCGATACGGCCGGCAGCAACAAGGCCACTCACTTTATCCAAGCCTGTTGCCAGGCGCAGATTCCCCTGCTTTATTTACAAAACACGACCGGCTATATGGTGGGTAAGGCAAGCGAGCAAGCAGGCATGATCAAGCATGGATCCAAGATGATCCAGGCTGTGGCCAACGCAAGTGTTCCATCAATCACCATCCACTGCGGGGCATCCTTTGGCGCTGGCAATTACGGCATGTGCGGCCGTGGTTTCGATCCGCGTTTTATTTTCTCCTGGCCCCACGCAAAAACCGCAGTCATGGGTGCTGAACAGGCGGCAAAAACCATGCGAATCGTGGCCGAGGCAGGTGCCGCACGAAAAGGTGAGGCAGTCGATGAAGAATCGCTACAAATGATGGAGCAAAAGATCATCGATAACTTCGAACGTCAGGCGGGGGCATTTTATACCAGTGCCCGACTTCTGGACGACGGTCTTATCGACCCGCGAGATACACGACAAGTGCTGAGCTTTGTGCTGGCCACTTGTCGCGAAGAGGCGGCTCGCCGTCTGCAGCCGATTCAATTTGGCGTTGCACGACCCTAAAGGATTGGCTAAAAGATCCCCTGGTATTCGCTGCAAAACCCTAACGTGTAAACACCTGGAGCCATGCTAATGCTTTTCACTGCCGACCATCGCGCCATCCAAGATGCCCTGCGTAAGTTTATTGATACTGAAATAAATCCGCACGTCGACGAATGGGAAAGGGCTGAAATCTTTCCTGCGCACGACTTGTTTAAGAAAATGGGTAAGCTGGGCTTTCTAGGGATCACCAAGCCGCAAGAACATGGCGGCCTTGGTCTCGACTACTCTTACTCAGTGGCGTTTGCAGAGGCGTTAAGGCACATCAATTGTGGCGGTATTCCCATGGCCATTGGTGTTCAAACCGATATGGCAACCCCAGCCCTCGCGCGCCATGGCTCAGAAGAAGTCAAAAAGCAATTTCTAGAACCATCAATTAGTGGTGAGTTTGTTGCCTGCCTTGGTGTCTCTGAGCCAGGAGCAGGCTCAGATGTCGCATCGATTAAAACGAGCGCCAGAAAAGACGGCGACGACTACGTGATTAATGGCGGGAAAATGTGGACGACGAATGGCACGCAAGCCGATTGGATGTGCTTGTTGGCCAACACATCAGAAGGCGCAGCCCATCGTAATAAAACATTGATTTGTTTACCAATGAATACCAAGGGCGTATCGGTTGCGAAGAAGTTGAAGAAGGTTGGTATGAATGCCTCCGATACCGCTCAAATCCACTTCGATGACGTGCGTGTGCCACAGCGCTACCGAATTGGTGAGGAAGGCATGGGTTTTATTTATCAAATGCAGCAATTCCAGGAAGAGCGGCTCTGGGCTGCAGCGAGTTCAGCCGCTGCAAGTAATGTCATTATTGAAACGATCCATTATTTACGTGATCGTATGGCCTTTGGCAAACCCTTGCTCGATAACCAGTTCATTCAATATAAGCTTGCCGAACTTCAAACCGAAGTCGAGTGTGTACGTTCATTGCTTTATCGCGCTACCGAACTTTATGTGGGGGGCGAAGATGTTTTGCAACTTGCTTCGATGGCAAAGCTTAAGGCAGGTCGCGTGGCCCGAGAAGTAGCTGACTGGTGTGTTCAATTCTGGGGCGGCATGGGCTATATCGAAGAAACCCGTGTCAATCGGTTCTGGCGTGATACAAGACTTGGATCGATCGGAGGCGGCGCAGACGAGGTCATGCTGGGAATTATCGCCAAAACCATGGGTATCGTAGTCAGAGCCCGCGAGGGTCATTAAGCGTGAGACCAATCAAAAGCCTACTGATCGCTAACCGAGGCGAAATAGCCTGCAGGATCATTCATAGCGCATCGTCTGCAGGCATCAAGACGATTGCTATTTATAGCGATGCCGACCAGGCAGCTCGCCACATACGCCTTGCTGATGAGGCCTACCGTATTGGGCCAGCCGAGCCATCTGAGTCCTACCTGCATATCGACGCCATCATCCAGCTCGCTAAGCGTTTAGGCGTTGATGCGATTCATCCAGGCTATGGCTTTTTGTCTGAAAACCCTAGGTTTGCCGAGGCTTGCGAAGAAGCCGCGATCCTATTTGTGGGTCCTAGCGCTGCGTCAATGCAAGCATTGGGCAATAAGTCAGCTGCAAGGCGCTTAGCCATAGAGTTGGGTATCCCAGTTCGGCCGGGCTATGAAGGCGACGCTCAAGACGATGACACCTTCCTCGCACAAGCTCAAAGGATTGGCTATCCCCTGATGATCAAGGCCGCAGCAGGCGGCGGCGGTCGCGGAATGCGTGCGGTTGATCACCAAGAACAATTGCTTCCCGCGCTACACGCGGCCCGAGCCGAGGCACAAGCCGCCTTTGCTAACGATCAGTTACTGCTCGAAGCTTTTGTGAGAGACGCAAGGCATATTGAGATTCAAATTATTGCGGATCAGCACGGTAAGGTGCTATCACTTTTCGAACGCGATTGTTCAAGCCAACGCCGCCACCAAAAAATTCTAGAAGAAGCCCCAGCCACTGGATTGAGCGATCAAACGCGTCAGGCCATGAGTGATGCAGCGATCCGTCTAGCCAGGGCTGTTGCCTATCAAGGCGCTGGAACCGTCGAGTTTTTGCTTGCCGCTGACGGCTCATTCAGTTTGCTCGAAATGAATACACGGTTACAAGTCGAGCACCCGGTTACAGAAGCTATAACTGGTATCGATCTTGTTGCGCTCCAATTGCAAGTTGCACAGGGTCAAGCCATCGCTCTAAGGCAGGAGGATATTCGAATCAAGGGGCATGCCATCGAAGCGCGTCTTTGTGCCGAGGATCCCGATGAGCAATGCCTGCCCCAATCTGGACCGCTGATTGACTACCGTTGGCCTCAACTCGAAGCCGTGCGAATCGATCACGGCCTACTGGCCGGTGTTGACATGCCGCCACACTACGACTCCCTGATGGCAAAAGTGATCGCATGGGGCGAGGATCGATCACAGGCTCGACTGCGTCTGAAGCGAGCACTTGGAAAGATGAAGCTTCTTGGTCCCGTCACCAATCGGGCACTACTGATCGATGCGCTCGATCAAGCGCCTTTTTGTGGAGATCGCATGCACGATATCGGATGGCTTGAGCGTTGGATGCCGAGTCGCAAGCGCGCACAACCAGAACAACAGTGGTTCTTTGCTGCTGCCTCTTGCATCCTCCACTACTTGGGCATCGCGCACGGCGAGCTCGCAGGATTTCAGAGTACGGGGCACCACAGCGATGGTGGGGCCATCATGCGACACAGCCTCTTACTACATGCTGAAGGCACAGACTGCCAAGTGACAGTGAACCTGCGTCCTGCAGGGCGCATGGCTTGGCTCATGAAAAGCGATCAGGATGAAGAAAAAGCATGGCACCATGTGCAGCTTGACGAGCCTCAACAGGGTCTATATCGCTTAGAAATTGATAGGCAGTCCATCGATGTGCTTTCTATTAGACATGCTAACAGCTGGTACATCGATACCCTCGGAGTTAGCGACCGCGTCAAGCTCGCTACGCCGATTGGACGCAGCCAGACAAGTCATCAAAACGGTATCACTCAGCTTCGAAGTCGGATGCATGGACGGGTGATCAGCCTTGAAGTCAATCCTGGCGATTGGGTCGAAAAGGGGCAGCTACTTCTTCAAATTGAAGCCATGAAAATACAACACCATATCGATGCACCGCAGGCTGGTCGTGTGCTTGAGATTCATGTGCAGGATCAGCATCAGGTAGCAGCTGGTCAGCATTTACTTAGTATCGAGGCCAAGGACTAAATTCATGTTCCTGCCGCGCCAAAGCCTTGCCTTCCTTGATCCGCTACAATGGCAAGAACAACATGATGAACATCGTGCTATTTATAAGAGCACATTGCGTTTTGTGGAGCAATCCATTAAGCCAAATCTTCATCGCTGGGAGCAAGAGGGCATGCTTCCGCGTGAGCTTCATCGAGAGGCAGGTGCGGTGGGCATCACGGGGCTTGGTTTTCCAGAAGCCTTTGGGGGTACACCCGCCGACAGTTGGTCACGCGCATTGGTCACCTGGGCACTTAGCCAGGCCGGGGCCGGCGGTGTCATTGCAGGTTTGATGAGCCATAGCATCATGGTTTGGCCCTTAGCCGTTGCCGGGTCAAAGCGCATTCAGTCCTGCGAGCTGCCCCAATTGCTTCGTGGCGAGCTCATTGGATCATTGTGCGTCACCGAGGCCTCGGGCGGATCAGATGTTGCGGCCATACAAACAAAGGCCGTTGCCTGCGAGCAGGGCTGGAAACTTAATGGCAGCAAAATGTATATCACATCGGGTATGCGTGCCGATATACTGCTTGTTGCGGCTAGGACTGGCTCAAAGGGCTCACAAGGTATCTCGCTTTTTGCCGTGCCAGGCAATGCTGAGGGACTAAGCAGGAAGCCGCTGGATAAAACGGGCTGGCTTTGCTCCGACACTGCTGCTCTATTTTTTGACGATGTGTTTTTGCCGCACGATGCACTCGTCGGTGAACTAAATCGGGGATTTCCACTGGTCATGCAGAATTTCAACGCTGAGCGGCTCTTCATGGCCGTGCAAGCGCTTGCGATGGCTTCGGTCTGTCTCGAAGAATCACTTGCCTGGGCTTGGTCGCGTCAAAGTTTTGGGCAATCGCTGATACAACACCAAGTGATTCGACATAAGTTTTCTAACATGCTGCAATCGATAATTCCCTGTATCCATTGGGCAAGAAGGCTATGCCATGCAATGGATCAGGGCCAAGCTAATGCCGGCGAGATCGCCCTACTCAAGAATGCAGCAACACGTTGTATGCGTGATGTAGCCGATCAGGCCATTCAGGTACTCGGTGGCCAGGGGTTCATGCGCTCAAGTGCTACTGAACGCATATATCGTGAAGTCAAAGTCATGATGATCGGGGGCGGTGCCGACGAAATCATGCATGAGCTCGCATGTCGTCAGCTCGGTGTCATGCCGTAGTTGCGATTTGCTTTCAACTAATATTTTATACTTTTTACATCATTTCTCAGGGCTGACAACATGACACAAAGTCACAATCTTTTGATTACCCAAGACCAAGCGCTGCTCTCGATTCGACTCAACCGCCCTTCCGTACTCAATGCGATGACCGACGATTTAATGCGTGACCTTGATGCAGCGCTTGCAAACGCGCAATCCGATGCAAGCGTGCGCGCCATCTTGATCACCGGAGAGGGTCGTGGTTTTTGCGCCGGAGCCGACCTTGCGACAAGCGCGCTTGCACCGAGCGAGGCTGAAGCTGGGGCATCTAGTTCCGCGACTCAGGCAGTAGCGGAGCGCTCCGAGGCGAGGTCAGCGCCGCACGTCGCAGACAAGTTAAGGCTCGTGTTTAATCCGGTGATTCAACGCATGCGTGACATGCCCAAACCCATTATCACCGCAGTAAACGGTATTGCAGCCGGCGCTGGTATGAGCCTCGCGATGGCCGGTGACATCATTATTTGTGCTGAATCGGCGAGCTTTTTGCAAGCATTCACAAAAATTGGGCTAATCCCTGACGCCGGTAGCACATGGTTCTTACCACGGCTTGTTGGCGATGCAAAAGCCCGTGCTCTTGTGATGCTTGCGGAGAAAATGCCTGCCAGGGAGGCTGAACGTATCGGACTTGTTTACAAGGTCGTGCCCGACACAGAGCTTGCAGCCGAAAGCCTGAAGCTGGGCCACTTCCTGGCTTCGATGCCCACGCAGGCCTATGCCCTGATCAAGAAGGCAATGAATCAAAGCCACGGGGCAAGCCTCAGCGAGCAGCTCGATCGAGAGGCGGAGCTTCAAGCGCAGGCAGCAACCACCGAGGATTGTCGGGAGGGGATTGCGGCATTTCTTGAGAAACGCCCTGCAAACTTTAAGGGTCGATAAGGTCAGCAACCATGCGTCGCTCCGCCTTGGAACAACAAGCCTTTGAAAAGGCACTGATTGAAATTTTCGAAAAACATATCACTTTTAATCAGGTGCTCGGGCTGTCTGTGCTGCAGCTGCGGTCCGATCAAACTCAAATTCGCTTCGACATGCGCTCAGATCTAGTCGGACACTTTGCCTACGGCCGTTTACATGGTGGCGTGATCTCAGCCACGCTTGATGCGACCGGTGGATGCGCTGTGATGGTTGGCATTGCTGACAAGCATCCCGGTGAGACCGCGCAGCAAGTCATTGCTCGATTTTCAAAAGTTGGAACCATTGACCTTCGGATTGACTATCTGCGCCAAGGGCTCGGTAAGTATTTCGTGGCAAGTGCCAAAGTAACCCGAATCGGCGGGCGCATAGCGTCCACCCAAATGGAATTACATAACGACGAGGGCTTGCTGCTCTCAACAGGAGCAGCAAGCTACATCGTGAGCTAAGTCAGCCCTTGATAAAGTCGCTGATCGTGACCCAGCGACCATTTTGGATTTGCGCGATACGCATTTGCGTATTGCCAAGCCGCTTATCAGGGCCCCAGGCGTAGTCTGGCGTGCCCAGGAAAGTACGTGGATAGGGATTCGATTCGAGCGCCTTGATGAAACTATCTGTATTGAGGCCAGCCCCAGCCTTTTCGGCGGCCTTAGCAAACATATCAATCAGGACCCAGCCAACAACCGACCAAAGATCGGCATCCTCTTTGTATTCTGCTTTATAACGATCCATCCAGTCATTTAATAGCTTGTTATTTTTTGGATCGTCACGATAAGGTGTGGGCGCTTCGGACATCGCATAAAAGCCCTCGACGACTTTGCCACCTGCCTTAGCAACTGCTGGCATGTAGGCCGCCGACGATCCGAAGAAGTCACCTGCATAGCCCATCTTCCGCCCAGTGGCGATGGCACCGATGGTTTCGCGAATAATGGTTCCCAAGACAATAAAATCAACTTTGGCAGCCAAAAGCTTTTGCATTTGCGAGGAAAAATCGGTAGCACCTCGCTTGTAGGAAGTCTTTTCAACCAATTCGGTGCCTGGCATGGCTTTGAGAGCCATTTCGGTACCGCGCAAAATCTCAAGTCCAAATTCATCGTCTTGATAAAGAATACCGATGCGCTTGGCGCCCTTCTGACGCAATATCTCTTTGAGGCCTGCTGCAGTGGTCTCAGGATAGGGAGGAAAGGATGCAAACTTCAACTTATGGAAAGGTTCATAGTTGCCGTGATGAGCCGTGATTGGAAACAGATGAGGTACGCCACGTTGAACGCAGAGTTGAATCGTGGGTAGAGAAATCACTGTACCCAGGGTGCCGATCATGGCAAAAACCTTGTCTTGGCTGAGCAACTTCTGCGCAGCAAGAACCCCCTTTTTCGGGTCATAGCCCGAATCCTCAACGTTGAGCTTGATCTTGCGGCCATTAATGCCGCCCTGATCATTGATCTCCTTCACACGCATGCGCATGCCGTTGACTGAAGGCTTTGATAAGGAAACCAGCGGGCCCGATAAGTCACCGATATGACCAAGAACGATCTGATCTTTTGTAACGCCTTGGGTAGCTGCCTGCGCAAATGCTGCGGTTGTGCTCAACGATGCGATTGAGGCTCCTGCAGCGCTAAGTTGAAGAAAGGCCCGACGGTCCCTTTGGGCGCTAGCCCATTGCATCAGAGCCAGTGATGCTTGTTGCTTATCATCTTGTTGCTTGTCTTTTGACATGATGGTCTCCTTAAGTTGAGGCGAAAAGATTGCGCGCTAAGCGCTAGCATACATTTGTCCGATCAAATCTTTATACTTTTCGTGAACAAGCTTGCGCTTCAATTTCATGGTCGGCGTTAACTCTTCATCTTCAGCCGTAAGTTTTTGCTCGATTAGGCGGAATTTTTTTACTTGTTCAACCCGTGCAAATTTTGCATTGACACGATCGACCTCAGCCTGAATCAAGGCCTGAACTTCGTGGGCTCGGCACAGGCTTGCAAAGTCGGAAAAGGGAATGTTTCGCTCCTGGGCATATTGCTCAACATTTTCATGATCAATCATCACAAGTAGCGACAAATACGGCTTTCGATCCCCAACAACGACCGCATCGGTGATGTAGGGCGAAAACTTCAACTCGTTTTCAATTTCACTAGGGGTAATGTTTTTGCCGCCCGCTGTGATGATGATGTCCTTCATCCGATCGGTAATTCGCACAAAGCCCTCAGCATCGATTTCACCGACATCGCCTGTGTGAAGCCAACCCTCAGCGTCAATCGCCTCGGCAGTCTTCTCGGGCAGATTCAAGTAACCCACAAAGACATTAGCGCCACGCGTAAGAATCTCACCTTGTTCTGATATTTTGATCTCATTGATGCCCGCCTGCGGCTTTCCAATCGATCCAAGTTTCAAAGCACCCGGCAGATTAATCGCACCCCCTCCCGTTGTCTCGGTCATGCCCCAGACCTCAAAGAGCGGCACACCAAGCGCCCAATACCATCGGATCAGGTCAGGCGAAATCGGTGCGGCCCCAGTCGCGGCCCATCGCACACGATCGAGTCCAATAGCCCTGCGCACATTGCCCAAGACGACATAGCGCAGTATCGCGTTGAGCATCCGTAATGCCAAAGGCGCTTGCTGCGCTTGCATCGCGTAGGCTGCATGCCGCTCGCCAACAGACAACGCGAAACGATAGGCAGCTTGCTGGATGGGCGTCGACTCCTTCATCCGCAAATTGATCGCTGAGTAGAACTTCTCCCAAACACGAGGCACGCCCAACATGATTGTTGGAGAAATTTCTCGAACATTCTCCGGAACTGTATCGGGATTTTCAACAAAATTCATTCTTGAGCCACGCTCAAGCGAAAGCATCGAGCCGAACATGCGCTCGGCGATGTGGCACAGGGGCAGGAATGACATTTTATCGTCGCCCGGACCTTGCGCCAGTTGGTGAGGAAAGTTTTCCATCACTGCTCTCAGGTTCCGATGACTCAGCATCGCACCCTTAGGTTTACCCGTGGTGCCCGAGGTGTAGACAAGAATTGCCACATCATCAGCACAACGGGCATGCAAGCGAGTCTCGAAAAGCGCTGGATACCGCTCATCATGCAACTGCCCAAGCGCTTCAAGATCTTGTAACGACATAATTTGCGGATCGCTCAAATCGCGCAACCCTTCCATATCCATCACGATGATCTTCTTTAATGCAGACAATCGTTCACGAACCTGCAGGGCTTTATCGAGTTGCTCATCATCTTCAACAATCAAAACCTCGGTACGCGAGTCAGCACATAAAAACTCGAGTTGCTCTGAAGAATCCGTTGGGTAAACCCCCGATACGACAAGGCCAACCAGTAAGGCGCCGAAGTCGCAATAGGCCCACTCTCGCCTTGTGTTGGCAAGAATCGAAACACATGTACCTGGCTCTAAACCCAGTGCAGCAAGCCCCATGCCGATTCGCCTGGCATGAGCACCGTAGTCGCTCCATGTGATCTCATCCCAAACGCCAAAGAGCTTTTGCCTCAAGGCGACCTGATTCGAGCGCTGTCCAACAGCGTTCCAAAATTTTTGACCTAAGGTCTCACCGGCAAGCCTGGATGGATTCATCGCTCTTTACTCAACGCCATTGCTTTTTCTTCTTCCAGCGCCGTTCTCCGCGAACTGCGTCTGACTTCATACCAAGATAGAACTCGCGGATATCGTCTTTCTCGAGTAAGGCGGCGGTCTCACCTTCAAGCACAATACGTCCCACTTCTAGAACATAACCAAAATCGGCCGTTTGCAAGGCAATTTGTGCATTTTGCTCAACCAAGAGCATGGTTGTGCCCTCCTCCTGGTTCACCCGCTTGATGATGGCAAAAATCTCTTTGACCAACTTGGGCGATAAACCAAGACTTGGTTCATCGAGTAAAAGCATCTTAGGTCTTGACATCAGGGCACGGGCAATAGCCAACATCTGCTGCTGTCCGCCGGATAACTGTCCTGCCTCCTGGCCGGCGCGCTCTTTAAGTATGGGGAAATAGCCGTACATTCGCTCGATATCCTGACTGACCGCCGAATCGCTGCGGGTATATGCACCCATCAGCAAATTCTCTTTCACCGTCAGCAAGGGGAATACTTCGCGCCCTTCAGGAACGTGGCTAAGTCCAAGCCTAACGATTGCATCAGGCTCCAATCCTTGAATCGATTGACCCAAAAATTGGATCGTGCCCTTGCGTGGATCAAGAATGCCAGAGATCGTCTTCAAGATGGTCGTCTTGCCTGCGCCATTTGACCCGAGCACGGTCACAATCGAGCCTTGGGGCACTTTCAAGGACACCCCACGAATCGCTTGAACAGGTCCGTAGCTTGCTTCGACGTTGCTGAGGCTCAAAATAGGCTCTGTGCTTTGCATCAAGCCTGTCCCAAATACGCAGCGATCACATCAGGGTGGGCTTGAACCTCACTCGGTGTCCCCTGTGCCAACACCTTTCCAAAATTCACCGCTAAAACCCTGTCTGACACTCTGGAGACAAGCGACATGTCATGCTCCACCATTAAAACCGTAATGCCCAGTTCATCGCGAATATCCTGAATCCAATAGGCCATGTCATCGGTTTCCTCGACATTCAACCCCGACGAGGGCTCATCAAGCAGCAGCAGCTTAGGCTCAGTACAAAGGGCCCGAGCGAGTTCAACCACTTTTCGCACACCATAGGGAAGGCCTGCAACCGTTGCGTCGCGGTAGGCTGCAAGATCGAGAAAGTCGATGACTTTTTCCACGGCGCGACGATTGACTAGTTCACTGTCTCGCACCGACCGCGTAAAAAACATCTCGGCCAGTGGACGCTTTGGCGTATGAGCATGGCGCCCGATTAACAGGTTTTGCAGAACGGTGGCCTGCGCAAAAAGCTCAATATTTTGAAATGTTCTACCGATGCCCAGCTGGACCACCTGATCCGGCGACATATGACCAAGATCCTTTCCAAGAAAACGAATCTGGCCGGCGCTCGCAGGATAAATCAAACTGATGAGGTTGAAAATCGTTGTCTTACCAGCTCCATTCGGACCAATGATCGTAAAGATCTCACCTTGATTCACCGAAAAACTGACGTCATCGACAGCGAGTAAGCCGCCAAAGCGCTTGGTCAAATGGTCGATCTCAAAAAAGCCTTGCATCATCGCCGACCTCAATGAACCCGCTCGGACTTGGTGTAGCTACGCTGGCGCTTGAACATGCCACGCTTATAAAGTGGAAACAATGAAAAATAAGTACGGATCTTGACCCAGGCACCGTAAAGCCCAAGCGGCTCAAAAATAACAAAAAGTATCATGATCAAGCCGAACAAGGTCGCCTTGAGACCGGTCTGTCCTGATAAAGACTCCGGCAGCCAATCCTTGAGCGTGGAGATGGCTTCGGGCAGGAGAATAATAAACATGGCTCCAAATATCGCGCCGTGCAATGACCCAAGCCCGCCAATGACAACCATCATCAAAAACTCAATCGAAACAAGCACTGTAAACTGCTCTGGACTTAAGAATTTAATTTGATGAGCATAGAGCGCCCCTGCCAGGCCCGTAATTGCTGCTGACAGCGCAAAGCTCAAAGTCTTATAGCGGGCAAGGTTAACGCCCATACTTTGCGCCGACACCTCCGAATCACGTATGGCAATCAGCGCCCGGCCAGTCGGCGCACGTAATAAGTTCTTCAGGGCCGTCGCAACAACGACGATAAGGCCCAAGCATAAATAGTAAAACCCTTGATCGGTCTCTAAGCTCCCAAGGATCAACTTCAAGGGAGCGACCATCATGCCCGCGTTGCCGCCAGTGACCGATTCCCACCGGGCCAGGCCTTCCTCAACGATAAACCCAAAGGCAAGCGTTGCAATGGCAAGATACAGCCCCGTCAGCCGCAAAGCTGGCAGCGCAATGGCAACCCCTGCAGCCGCACTCACCAACATAGCGATGGGCGCTGAAAACAAAAAAGGCCAACCTCTGGCCTGAAGGTAGGCCTCGGCATAAGCACCGATTGCCAGAAAGGCAGCATGTCCCATGGACATCTGACCGGTAAAGCCTGCCAGCAACATGAGTCCAAGCCCCACCAGGCCGCTGATAAAAATAAAGATTAGCTGTGTCTGAAAATATTCAGACACAAACCATGGCGCAAGCAGCAAACAAAGTAGCAAAAGGCCATACCAAAAGGCCGTGTGCTTATCTTTGAAAAAAAGTAAATCCTGCTCGTAGCGGGTTTTAAAAATAAATCGCATTATTCCTATACCAAGCTTTAGCCCTCGCCAGTCCTCGACAAAGCATGTTGAAGCCTCAAACCTTCTTGCGCCTCATCTGGCCAAAAATCCCCGACGGCTTCACCATCAACACTAAGAGAACGACGATATACGCTGCAATGTCCTTAAAGCCCTCGGGCAGATAAAAGCCCGCGAAGGCTTCAACCCAGCCAATCACAAGTCCTCCCACAATTGCACCAGGGATCGATCCAAAACCTCCAACGACAGCAGCCGGGAATGCCTTAATGCCGATAAACCCCATGTTGTTGTGCACAAAGGTAATCGGTGCAAGCAGCACGGCAGCAAGTCCGGCGACGGCTGCGGCGATCGACCAGATGAGGCTGTTGATCCGACGAACAGGTATGCCCATGTAATAAGCTGCCAGCTGATTTTGCGAGGCAGCCTGCATGGCAATGCCGATTCTTGTTCCTTTGAAAAATACATATAACAAAGCTCAAAGGAGTGCAGTAATCAGCAAGATGGCGAGGTGATCGGTCGAAACAACGATCCCCGCAACTCGGATAACTTCATCCGACCAAGGTGCTTTAAGCGAGTGGGTGTCGGTTCCCCAACCCGGCACCATGGATGCGATGCCACGCATGGCAAAACCAGCTGCTAAGGTCACCATCACAGCCGAGAAAGTTGGCATGCCAATGATGGGCCGCAACAATAGACGATCGAATAAGGCTCCAAATAATGCCATGACGATCAGACTTAAAGGCAAGGACAACCAAAAGCCCAAACCCATTAGGCTTGAAAATGTAAAGGCCACGAAAGCACCGAGCATCATCACATCGCCTTGCGCGAAGTTAACCACTTCGGTTGCCTTGTAGATGAGTACAAATCCCAGCGCAATCAGTGCATAAATACAGCCGATCGCTGCGCCTGAGATGAGCAGTTGCGCGACGTCGGTCATGCCTGAGCCTTAGCTCCCAGCCCCATTGAACGCGCAATCACTTCTTTCATGATCTCGTTGGTACCGCCATAAATGCGTTGCACGCGCGCGTCGGCCCAAGCTCTCGCTACCGGGTACTCCCACATGTAACCATAGCCACCATGCAGCTGTACGCAGGCGTCTAACACTTTGCACTGTAAATCTGAACACCAATACTTAGCCATCGAAGCGGTTGCTGTATCGAGCTTTTTTTCTAATAACAAATTCGTACAGCGATCGACAAACACCTGGGCGACTTGTACCTCGGTCTGCAGCTCTGCAAGCGTGAATCGAGTGTTCTGAAATTGAGAAACGGCTTGGCCAAAAGCCTTGCGCTGGCTTGTGTAGTCTATCGTCCAGTCGATAGCCGCCTGCGCCGAACTCACAGCACTAATGGCGATTTGCAATCGCTCCCAAGGCAATTCTTCCATCAGATAAATAAAACCCTGATTCAAATGACCAAGAAGCTGAGACTTCGGCACTTTGACCTGATCAAAAAATAGCTCAGCGGTATCCTGTGCCTTCATGCCAACCTTCTTCAAGCGGCGGCCTTTCGCAAAACCGTCCATACCGCGATCGATCAATAAAAGACTCGTCCCCTTAGCGCCTGCGGCAGGGTTGGTTTTAACCACGGTGATGACCACATCGGCATGCCAGCCATTCGTGATGAAAGTTTTTGAGCCATTGACCACAAAGTGATCGCCCTCATCGCTTGCCGTGGTTCGAACCCCTTGAAGGTCGGATCCTGCCGCCGGTTCGGTCATGGCAATCGCGCCGATAATCTCGCCGCGCGCCATCGCAGGTAAGTAATGCTGCTTTTGCGCCTCAGTGCCGTAGTGCAGCAAATAAGGCGCAACGATCTCTGAATGCAATCCAAAACCCAGTCCCGTGGCATTAACCCTGGCAATCTCTTCCATTAAAACCACGGAGTAAAGGCGATCAACGCCCGCCCCACCATAGGCCTCGGGCATGGTTGGACACAAAAGTCCTAGTTCGCCCGCTTTGAGCCAAACAGCCCGATCAACATAGCCTTGTTCTTCCCACTGATCGTGATGAGGTGCGACCTCTTGTTCCAAAAATCGGCGTGCTGTTTGACGATAAAGCTCGTGGTCGTCGCTAAATAGCTCACGTGCAATCATGGTGCTTGTCTCTCCCGCAAAATACGTGCTGCTCTTTTTTTTTGTAACTGCGCGCAATGTACACCAAGCAGGTCAACTTAGCCCTTGCTCAGATAGACTTGTACGGGAATCAAGGCGAACTTCCTGGAGAATGTTGATGACTGAGGTTTTTATTTTCGATGCGATCCGCACACCGCGTGGCCGTGGCAAATCCAGCGGCGCGCTCCACGAAGTTAAGCCGGTGAAGCTATTAAGCGGCCTGATGAAACACATGGCGCACAAACATCAACTCGATACTGCTCTGGTTGATGACGTCGTGATTGGCTGCGTAAGCCCTGTTGGTGAGCAGGGTTCGGTCATCGCAAGAACAGCGGCCTTAAGCGCCGGCTGGGACTTAAAGGCAGCGGGCATTCAGGTCAATCGCTTTTGCGCATCGGGCCTTGAAGCGGTCAATCTTGCTGCCCAAAAGGTTGCCTCAGGTTGGGAGGACTTTGTCGTGGCCGGCGGTGTTGAGTCGATGTCACGGGTTCCGATGGGCTCTGATGGAGGCGCATGGGCCCAAGATCCAGAAACCAATTTACAAACCGGCTTTGTGCCCCAAGGAATCGGTGCAGACTTAATTGCCACGCTTGACGGTTATGAGCGCGAAGATGTTGATGCCTTTGGCACAAATTCGCACCACAAAGCCGCGAAGGCTCAGGCCGCAGGTTTTTTTAATCGCTCGATCGTTCCAGTAGTTGATGAACTAGGACTATCGATTTTGAGCCAGGACGAAACAATTCGACCCGAAACAAGCATCGAAAGTCTTGCCACACTGAAGCCTTCTTTTGAAAAACTCGGCGCTATGGGATTTGATGCGATGGCATTACGCAAGTATCCCCAGGTTGAGCGCATCCACCATGTTCATCATGCGGGTAATAGCTCGGGCATTGTTGATGGCGCTGCACTGATGTTGCTAGGCAATGAAACGCTGGGTAATCAGATTGGCCTAAAGCCACGCGCCCGTGTACTTGCCACGGCTTTAACAGGAACCGATCCAACGATTATGTTGACAGGTCCGGCACCGGCTGCTCGCAAGGCGCTTGCAAAAGCGGGCTTAACCGCAGACGACATCGATCTATTTGAAGTCAATGAGGCTTTCGCGGCAGTGGTGATGCGATTTATGCGCGAGTTGAATGTGCCTGACGAGAAAGTCAATGTAAACGGTGGCTCAATAGCCATGGGACACCCCCTGGGTGCAACCGGTTGCATCATCTTAGGGACCCTACTTGATGAGCTCGAGCGACGCAAGCTTAAGCGTGGCTTAGCCACTTTATGTGTTGGCGGTGGCATGGGCATCGCAACGATTATTGAACGGGTGTAAAGCATGTCATCGATTCGTTATGAAATTAATCCGGACGCAGTCATCGTTCTAACGCTTGATGCGCCGAGATCGCCGGTAAATCTGATGAGCGAGAGCTTTCGTCATGATTTACACGAGGCAGTGAAGCGTGTTCAAGCTGACTTGAAGGATCGGCCCGAGCTACTCGGTGTGATTATCAATTCGGCTAAATCAAGCTTTTTCGCAGGGGCCGATTTGAAGGCCATGCTCACGATTGGCCCCTCCCAGGCGGCAAGTTTTTTTGAGCAGGTACAAAGCCTCAAAGCTGACCTTAGGACGCTTGAAAAACTTGGCAAACCCGTTGTCGCATTGATTCAGGGATCTGCACTCGGTGGCGGACTTGAACTTGCACTCGCCTGCCATCATCGAATTGCGGTCAACAAAGCCGGCATAGAAATTGGCTTTCCCGAGGCGAGTCTCGGCTTGCTCCCAGGCGCCGGGGGCCTTGTGAAAACCGTGAGGCTCAAAGGCCTGCAAGCCGCCGTACAAGTCATTAGCGAGTCAAAACGACTGAGCGTTCAAGAGGCTCTCGATATGGGCTGGATCACCCAGGTGGTTGCCAGCGAAGACGCGCTAATGCCGGCAGCCTTGGCTGCGTTGCGCAGCGGCGCTTGCCGCCAGGTTTGGGATGATCCCAATCACCGCATCCCTGGGGGTGGCCCAAGCCAAGCATCGATTGCCTCGATGCTAAGCGTTGCGCCCGCTATGCTTGTGGAGAAAACCCGCGGTAATTTCCCCGCGCAAGAAGCCATACTCGCCGTCGCCGTCGAAGGTGCTCAAGTCGACTTCGAAACGGCACTTCGCATTGAATCACGCTGGCTCACTCGGCTCGCTACCGGGCAGGTTGCCAAGAATATGATTCAAAGTTTTTTCTTTCACCTTAACGAAATCAAAGCTGATCGGAGCAGGCCCCAAGGCGAAGCAGCACGCATGACGATGAAACTTGGCATCCTGGGTGCCGGCATGATGGGTTCGGGAATCGCCTGGGCTGCCGCATCGCGAGGCGTTTCGGTCGTCCTAAAGGATGTGTCGCGCGAAAAAGCAGAACAAGGTAAAGCCTATAGCGCTCGTTTACTCGCCAAGCGGGTTGAGTCCGGCAGGATGTCGCCCGACAAAGCGCAGTCCGTATTACAGCGTATCCAGGCAACTGATGCCATGCAGGACCTCAGCGCCTGCGATATGGTCATTGAAGCGGTTTACGAAGACCAGGCCCTCAAAGCAAAGCTCATTCGAGAGGCTCTTGACGTGCTTGGCGAGGCCACTGTGTTCGCCTCAAACACCTCAACGATTCCAATTACCGAGCTGGCCAAGGCGAGCGCTCGACCCGAGCAATTTATTGGCGTTCACTTTTTCTCGCCCGTGGAGAAAATGCCTTTGATAGAAATTATTCGCGGTAAAAAAACGAACGATGCAACACTTGCTAAAGCTTATGATTTTGTCAAACAAATTGGGAAAACACCGATTGTTGTCAATGATGCGCGCGGCTTTTACACCTCCAGGGTTTTTAGCACCTATGTGAATGAAGGTATGGCCCTACTTGGCGAAGGTGTCAGTGCCGCAAGAATCGAAAATATCGCGATGCAATTCGGTATGCCCGTCGGCCCTCTCGCGGTACTCGATGAAGTTTCGCTCAAGCTCGCAGATGATGTCCTACACCAAGAATTAGATGCACTCGCGCATGCCCATCAACATGACCATGGGCATGACCACAGCCACAACCATCAGCATGATCACGGTCATCAGCATAAGCATCATCACCCGCATAAGGTCAAGTCAAAGCGAATGGCCGAATCAGCGGTATACGTACTGGAAAAAATGGCCCATGGCTTTAAGCGCCTTGGCCGCGCTGCTGGTGCGGGCTTTTACGAATACCCCGAGGGAGAGCCCAAGCGGCTTTGGGAAGGTTTATCAGTCTTCATGAGAGGCGCAAAACCAGTAAGCGATGAGGATATCCGGGATCGCCTCAGCATGATTCAGTCGATTGAGACGCTACGATGCCTTCAAGAACAGGTCTTAGAGCATGATCACGATGCAAATATTGGATCGATCATGGGCTGGGGATTCCCGGCTTACACAGGCGGTACGTTACAATTTATACACCATTTTGGGCCGCAAGCCTTCTTGGATCGTTCGCTCGAGCTTCAATCGCGCTATGGTGAGCGCTTCAGCCCACCCGCGCTATTGCACCAACTCGCCAAGAATCAAACCTCGTGATCGCGGCAAGTCAAAGAAAAGGGATACGTCGATGGAACATGGCGATAACAAGCGCTTAGGCGTTCGACCTGCACAGCATTTACTGCCCTGGCGTGAACCCGTTGCGCCAAAGCCAGCAGCAACCGTATTGCTTTTGCGCGATGGTGAAGCGGGGCTTGAAGTCCTCATGACACGGCGATCGACCAAGGCTAGCTTTGCGCCAGGGGCTTTTGTGTTTCCCGGCGGTGTGGTTGACCAAGCAGACGCTCTAGCACTCGATTTGGATCCAGCACTACTTAGCCCGAACCGACTCGCCAATTGGGAAAATTTCTCGCCTGATGAGCAAGAGCAGCTCCATCGGATTTACGCGCAGGCCGCATTGCGGGAATCGTATGAGGAGGTCCACTTATTGCTCGTGCGCCCCAAGCGTGAAGCGCACGAGCTTGATCAGCATGCTCTTGCCTCGCTGAAAGAAGGCCTTGGAAGGCATCCACCGGAGGGCTTCGCTCAAGCCCTTGGTGCGAGAGGCTTAGTGGCCGCGATTGATGAGGTTCGCAGTTTCTCCCACTGGACAACCGACCGCGATTTGCCCAAGCGTTTTGACGTCCGCTTCCTTGTTGCGCGGGCACCGATGGGTCAAATGCCAGTGGCCGATGAGGGCGAACAATTTGAACCTTGTTGGGTACAGCCCCGCGAAGCGCTCGAGCGCCACAGCAAGGGGCATTTTTATATGATCTTTCCAACCATCCGTACGCTACAACAATTAAGCCATTTTAAGTACGTTGACGATGTGTTATCGGAATCGGATCGTTTATTCAAGCAGGGAAAGCTTTGGAGAAGTTGCCCACGAGGCGGCTTCGTGTTGGGCAAAGACGAGCGTTTTACCGAAGATGATATGCAGTTTGCTGAACTCGAACTCGTGAGTCCAGATGGTCAACTGGTACATAAGCTCGATTGGCAGCACGAGAGTCCTGTTGGATTGCTGCGTTATTTGTATCGTTATACAGCGCCCAATCCAGGGCGAATGACAGGTCCTGGCACCAATACTTATATTCTGGGACGAGAAGGCGATTGGACCGTGGTCGACCCAGGTCCGGCCATCGCCGAACATGTCGATCGCCTGCGGTCCTTTACCAAGGACAAGATTACTCGCATACTTTGTACGCATTCCCACTTGGATCACTCACCTGCAGCATTCGCCTTACAGTCGGCTATTGAGAAGGCGCTTGGCGTTCGCGTACCGATCTTAGGCAGAGCCTCCGGGCCTTCGATCGAGGCTGATCAGGCTTTCATTCCGGATCAAACGCTTGAAGATGGTGATCGCTTGAGGATTTGCGACGACGTACATCTTCGAGCAATTCACACACCAGGTCATGCATCGAACCACTTGTGTTTTTTGCTCGAGGAAGACGGCATCCTGCTATCCGGCGATCATGTCATGAATGGTTCAACCGTGGTTATCAATCCGCCCGATGGCGACATGTTTGCATACATCGCATCGCTCGAGCGCTTAGAACATATGCATTTAAATTACGTGCTTCCCGCTCACGGTTATGTTTTGGGTAAGCCAGCCCAAGAAATTCGCAAACTCATCAGGCATAGGCTTTTGCGCGAAAGCAAGGTTCTTGAATCACTGAAACGGCTTTGCACTGATCACCCCGACCAAGCCAGTGAAAGCGGCTTTACGGTTGAAGATATCGTACCCGGTGCTTACCAAGATGTTGCTACGAGTCTGCATGGGTTAGCTGCACGCTCACTGTTTGCGCATTTGCTCAAGCTAAAACAAGACGGCAAGGTATTCACCGATGGAAAAGCTTGGTCACTCGAGACCATTTAGGCTGCTCGGGTTGCCATCGCTCGTGCGACGACGATGAGCAAATAGACCTCAGCATGCGACCTTGAGAACAAGTTTTCCGAGATGGCTATTGGACTGCATGGCGCTTTGAGCCTTGGGTAAATCTTCAAAATCGAAAATCTGTTCAATAACGGGTTTGAGTTTGCCCGAATGGAAATGGGGCAACATGTCTTTAGCGAAACCACTCACCGTTTGCGCCCGCTGATCCGCACGCCGAAACTTATTGCTCACCCCAAAAATCTTCAGGCGCTGGGCATGAACCCTGTCCAAGTCAATCGACGATTGTTTAACGCCATCAACAAAACCTACCAAAGCGAGTCGCCCCTGATAGGCGAGTGCCTGCAAACACGCCTCGAAAACCGACCCACCCACATTATTGATAGCGAGTTCAACACCTTTATGTCCGCTAAGTTCAAGTACCGCCTGAACAAAGTCGGGTCCGCGACTCAGCAAAGCTTCATCAAGACCAAGGCTCTTTAATCGATCTAATTTGTGCTGCGAGCTTGATGTCCCGATGACTCGTGCACCAATCACCTGGGCAATTTGCATCGAGGCCACACCAACACCCGAACTTGCTCCGGTGATGAGGCAGCTCTGCCCTTTTTGTAGTTCCCCGCCGGCAACTACCATGTCATAGGCGACCAGATAAGCAATAGGCACACAGGCTGCGTCGATCCAGTCCATCGACGAAGGAATCGCTAAGATGTCTTGCGCATCAAGCAGGGCATACTCAGCAAAACCACCGGGCGCACGCCCCATGATGCGATCGCCGATGGCGATAGGGCAGCTTGCGTGTTGCGCTACTTGTTCGCCGATGGCCACCACCTCACCTGCGGCTTCCATACCCGACGGCTTTGACGCGCTACCTGCGCCACCAATACCCATGCCGACAAGAAATTCGCCTCGATTTAATGATGCCGCCTTTACCCTGATCAGGACTTGCTGCGGGCCTGGCTCTGGCATCGCTCGCTCGGCCAAACTCAAGATCTGCGCAACCGGATCAAGCATCCATGCTTTCATTCATTATGCTCCTCGAAATTGCGGCTTTCGCTTCTCAGCAAAAGCCTTGCGTCCTTCCTGGTAGTCGGCACTGGCAAAACAGGCATCGGTCATAGCTCGAACGGCGGCAATATCATCGAAGGACTCACCCGCTGACCATACTCGCATTGCAGCCTTTGCTGCCTTGACGGTGAGCGGTGCAGCCTGGCCCAACCATTCTAAATATTGACTCACTGCCTGGTCGAGTTCATCCTCAGGGACTGATCGATTGACAAATCCAAGGCGTAGCGCCTCGTGACCATCAAAGGTTCGACCGGTAAAAACAATATCGGCTGCATGTGCCGACGGCAGCACTTCCATCAGTCTGCGAACGCTTTCATAGCGAATGCCCAGACCTAGCTTCGCCGCAGGCATTGCAAAACGCGCCTTATCGTTACAAATTCGCAAATCGCAGGAGGCGGCCAGGTAAAGTCCGCCTCCCATGCAAATCCCTCGAATCCTTGCAAGCGTTGGCTTTTTTGCAGCGAGCACCGCAGCATAGGCAGCATCGACCGCTTCGTTATAAATCGTTGAAGCATCCAAGCTCCCACGCTTCTTCTCAAACTCTGAAATGTCAGCACCTGACACAAAGGCCTTTTCGCCATCACCCGTCAAGACGATGGCTCGAATCTCGGGGTTGGCATCGAACCGAGCGATGGCTTGAGGAACTTCGCACCACATTTCATAACTGACTGCATTATGACGCTCTACATTCGAGAACGTCATCCATGCAATCGGGCCAACTTCACGCAGCAATAGGGCGGCAGCCACGAAGCGATCCTGACTTAGGCGGGCGTTACGTCGCTTGGCGGCGCGCTCTGTGCAGCATCGTCAGCGGCAGCAGCTTTCATCGATAAGCGAAGCCGTCCCTTATCGTCCGCTTCGATGACCTTTACCCGAACGATTTGTCCTTCCTTCACATAGTCGCCAACGTTATTGACGCGCTCCTGTGCAATTTGTGAAACATGCAAAAGGCCATCACGCCCAGGCATGACTTGCACGATTGCACCGAAATCTAGAATGCGAAGAACCGGCCCCTCGTAAATTTTTCCAACCTCAACTTCGGCAGTCAGATTTTCGATCATTTGCTGTGCCCGCCGTGCCGCTTGAGCGTCGACGGCTGCAATCGTGATCGAACCATCATCTTGAATATCGACCTGGGTACCGGTTTCCTCGGTGATCTGGCGAATCGTTGCACCGCCCTTGCCAATCACATCGCGAATACGTTCGGGATTAATCTTCATGTTGTACATACGCGGTGCAAAATCAGAAAGCTCGGTCTTTGCGCCCGAAACCGCATCGCGCATTTTGCTCAGGATGTGCAAGCGGCCTTCTTTTGCTTGCGCAAGCGCAACCTGCATGATTTCCTTGGTAATGCCCTGGATCTTGATGTCCATTTGTAGCGCAGTGACACCTTGCTCGGTACCGGCCACTTTGAAATCCATATCACCAAGATGGTCCTCATCACCGAGAATGTCGGAGAGGACTGCAAATCGCGCACCTTCCTTGATTAAACCCATGGCGATGCCGGCCACGTGTGCCTTAATCGGTACGCCAGCATCCATCATCGCAAGACATCCGCCACAAACCGAAGCCATCGACGATGACCCGTTAGATTCGGTAATCTCCGAGACAACGCGAATGGAATAGCCAAAACTCGCCACATCAGGCAGCAGGGGCACAAGCGCCCGTTTAGCCAGACGGCCATGACCAATTTCGCGTCGCTTGGGGCTACCGACGCGTCCGGTCTCACCCGTCGCATAAGGCGGCATATTGTAGTGAAGCATAAAACGTTCTCGATATTCACCATTGATCGCATCGATCACCTGCTCATCGCGATTGGTGCCAAGCGTTGCCACCACAAGTGCCTGGGTTTCGCCTCGAGTAAACAGTGCCGATCCGTGCGCACGCGGCAATACGCCGGTTCGGATCGCAATCGGGCGGACTGTTCGCGTATCGCGACCGTCAATGCGAGGCTCGCCCGACAGGATTTGTGAACGAACAATTCGCGATTGCAGTTCAAAGAGTAGATTGCCGACTTCGGTGCTGTCGGGCGCTGACTCACCCTTGCTAGCTGCATCGTCGGCAAGTGTCTTCGCCACCGACTTCTCGACAGCCGATACTTGCGCCGTACGCGCTTGTTTGTCGCGAACACGATAAGCCGCGCGCATGTCGGCTTCAGCCAGTTGATTAATCTTTTCTATCAAAGCCTCATTGCGCGGTGCAGCCTGCCATTCCCATTCGGCTTTGCCACCGGCCTCAACTAACTCGTGAATCGCATTGATCACGGTTTGCATTTGATCGTGTCCAAAGACCACCGCACCGAGCATCACTTCTTCGGAAAGCTCATGCGCCTCCGATTCAACCATAAGCACAGCAGCCTCAGTGCCAGCCACCACCAAGTCGAGCTTCGAGGAGGGCATCTTCGAGACCGCAGGATTTAGCACGAACTGACCATCGATATAACCAACACGTGCTGCACCTAACGGGCCATGAAAGGGGATTCCTGAAATAGCCAGTGCTGCCGAGGCGCCGATCATCGCCGGAATGTCTGAATCCACTTCAGGATTGCTTGACATGAGCGTAATGACCACTTGCACTTCGTTATAAAATCCGTCAGGAAACAAAGGCCGAATCGGCCGATCAATCAAGCGGGAAATCAGGGTTTCGCGTTCTGAAGGACGCCCTTCTCGTTTAAAGAACCCGCCCGGAATACGGCCTGCTGCATAGAACTTCTCGACATAGTCAACAGTCAGCGGGAAAAAATCCTGCCCTGGTTTTGCATTTTTGGCGCCTACGACGGTTGCCAAAACCACGGTATCGTCAACATTGACGATCACGGCACCGCCAGCTTGGCGAGCGATTTCGCCGGTTTCAATCGTTACGGTATTTGAACCGTACTGAAATGTTTTCTTTGCAATTTCAAACACGTTTTAACATCCTCATAAGTGCCCGCGCGAATCCTCAGGCGGCGCGGTTCGCCACACAACAAAAAACCCGCAAGTTGGCTTGCGGGTTTTGCTTTGGCTTAGTTACGCAAGCCCAATCGTTCGATCAGTGCTCGGTAGCTCGCCAAATTGGTTCGCTTCAGGTAATCCAGGAGTTTTCTCCTCCTGCTCACCATTTTCAACAGGCCTCTTCTGGAGTGGAAGTCTTTCTTGTGCTGCTTAAAGTGCTCCGTCAGCTCGACGATGCGTGCTGTCAGTAGCGCAACTTGTACTTCAGGCGACCCGGTATCACCAGCTTTGCGCTGGTAGTCGCCCATGATTTTCTGTTTGTCGATCGATGCAACGGACATACGAATTCCCCTTATATATGCGCACCGAGACGCCTACGCGCCTCGGATGCCCTTGATTGAACTTGCGCCTTAGCTGGGACTGCTAAGACGTGCGTAACCCACAAGTATAACCCAGGCCGCTTATGCCTGAGGGTTGACCCGCTCTTGCTTGGCCTGAAGTTTGTTGAGCGCACCGATGTAGGCCTTAGCAGAGGCAACGACGATATCGGGATCGGCACCAACGCCATTCACAATCCGCCCACCTCGCGAGAGCCTCACTGTGACCTCGCCCTGAGACTCGGTACCCGTCGTAATAGCATTGACCGAATAAAGCAAAAGCTCGGCTCCGGACCCAATCTCTGACTCGATCGCCTTAAAGACCGCGTCAACAGGACCATTGCCGTCTGCCTCGCTGCGAACTTCTCGGCCTTCAACGGTCATCACCACCTCCCCATGGGGACGCCCACCCATCTTTGACGACTGGGCTAGTGACAGTAACCGGTAGCTATCGTCGGAGGCCATTTGCATCGCCTGATCGGAGACCAATGCCTGGATATCCTCATCAAGAATCTCCGCTTTGCGATCAGCAAGTTCTTTGAAACGCAAAAAGGCGGCATTGACATCCTGATCGCTCTCCATCGCGATACCCAACTCTTGCAGCCGCTGTTTGAATGCCGTTCGGCCTGATAACTTACCAAGCACGATCCGGTTGGTTGTCCAGCCCACATCTTCGGCTCGCATGATTTCATAAGTGTCACGCGCTTTGAGCACACCGTCTTGGTGAATACCTGAGGCATGCGCGAATGCATTTGCGCCAACCACTGCCTTATTGGGCTGGACCGGAAAACCAGTAATACCCGAGACAAGCTTACTCGCGGGTACGATTTGGCTGGTGTCAATACCGAGCGTCAGATCAAAGTAATCACGACGCGTCTTGACCGCCATCACCACCTCTTCAAGCGAGGTATTACCGGCGCGTTCGCCAAGCCCGTTGATCGTGCATTCGATTTGGCGAGCACCAGCCTGCCTGACAGCCGCTAAGGAATTGGCGACAGCCATACCCAAATCATTGTGACAATGCACCGACCAAATAGCCTTGTCTGAATTCGGCACTCGACGACGCAAATCGATAATCATCTGGGCAAAGAGCTCGGGTACCGCATATCCCACCGTATCGGGAATATTGATGGTCCGAGCGCCCTCATCGATGACGGCCTCAAGCACACGACAGAGAAAATCAGGGTCAGACCGGCTGCCATCTTCGGGAGAAAACTCAACATCATCGGTAAACTTTCGGGCAAAACGTACAGCCAAGCGAGCCTGCTCGTACACCTGATCAGGGCTCAAGCGCAGCTTCTTTTCCATGTGGAGGGCACTGGTTGCAATGAAGGTGTGGATGCGCTTGGCGCGTGCTGGCTCGAGTGCTTCCGCAGCCCTTGCAATATCTCGATCGTTTGCCCTAGCAAGTGAACAAACCACCGAATCTTTCACATGTTGAGCAATGGCCTTCACGGCATCAAAATCGCCATTGGATGAAGCAGCAAACCCAGCCTCAATCACATCGACCTTCAGACGCTCAAGCTGCTTGGCGATACGAAGTTTCTCGTCGCGCGTCATGGATGCGCCAGGACTTTGCTCACCATCGCGCAAGGTGGTATCAAAAATAATTAAACGATCACTCATGGGAATCTCTCTGAAAATAGCTAGTGTTGGGTCTTTGTTGAGCATGGAGGCTGGGATCAGCCTGAGCGCCAAGCTTGGCGCAAAGTCGGTGGTTTAGTCAGCGCGCGCGGCGCAGTCGTAGCAGGCCACCCGCGCCTGAAAGCAAAACAAATGCCCTCGACATGCCGAAGGGCGCAAAACAGACGTGACCGAGCGTTGTGGCATTGCTCTGCGGCATCCGCTTCGATTCGCTCAACCTTGGCATGTGAAATTCACCCATCGGTTCACGATAACACAGGCACATACCCATACGAAGCGCATAGGGTCTCATCGAGCCAGCAAAACCGCAACGACCACCAGTGTAAATCCTGCCAACTGCGTCAGCGCAAGCGATTCGCCGAGCATGAACCAGGCAAGCAAGGCGGCACCGATCGGCTCGCCAAGAATGGCAATCGCGACAATCGTTGGGGAGAGCCTTCGCAATGCGTGGTTGATCAAGGTGTGGCCAATCACCTGTGGACCGAGAGCAAGTAGCAACAGCGCAGGCCAGGCTGCAGGGCTAAGCTGCCACCAGGGCCCCGTTAAATAGCCCACCACAAGACTCAATACCAGTGCCGCAACGCTATAGACCGTTGCGACATAAGGCAACAATGGCCAATCGGGCCTGTGCTGTTGCACTGCTTTGGCAGCAAGCATATAACCTGACATAGCCATCGCGCCGAGCAATGCCAGCAAGTTTCCCCATAAAGCCGAGCGCTCAGCGAGAAAGCCACCCGCTGCACCCGCCTGCAAATCCTTCCATGAGATCAGGAGACTTGCAATAATCGATAAAGTGATGGCCATCCAGACTTTGAGGCGGGGCTTTTCACCAAACCAAAGCCAGGCAGCAAGCGCCACCCAAATCGGATTGGTTGTTACCAGGGCAACGCTCGAGGCAACACTTGTGTAATCAAGCGAACTGATCCATAGCGCGAAATGAGCGGCAAGCGACACGCCTGCAATCATCGTCCACTTGATGAGTGAGTGATCAACCTGTTCGATTAAGGTTTTGACCGCATGCAAGCCCATCGTCCAGATAGCTATCGGCCACATCACAAGTGCTGCAAGAAAAAGCCTTGCGGCAGCGATCTCCATCGGCGCTGCACCAGCTTGAAGTGCCCAGCGAATCAAAAGGGCCGCGGTTGAAACCACCGCCACACCAGTCAACAGTGCGAACCAAACAGCCAAGCCCTTCGACTGCTCACTTTGCTGGGGCATTACCGGGCCTAAAAGGCGGGGTCAACTCAAGTGCGAGGTAGGGTTACGCCTTGCTGCCCTTGATACTTGCCGCCTCGATCCGCATAACTGGTGCCGCAAACCTCATCGGATTCGAGGAATACCATTTGTGCGCAGCCTTCGCCTGCGTAAATCCGCGCCGGTAGGGGCGTGGTATTCGAAAATTCCAGGGTGACGTGGCCCTCCCATTCGGGCTCGAGCGGGGTCACATTCACAATAATGCCGCAGCGCGCATAAGTACTCTTGCCCAGGCAAATCGTGAGCACTGACCTTGGAATTCGGAAGTACTCCATGGTTCGGGCCAACGCAAAAGAATTGGGCGGAATGATGCAGACAGGACCTTTGAAGTCGACAAAAGAGCCTTGATCGAAGGCCTTGGGATCAACAATCGAGGCGTTGATATTGGTGAAGATTTTAAATTCGTCGGCGCAACGGACATCGTAGCCGTAGCTCGATGTACCGTAAGACACAATCCGCTGCCCGTCCGCTCCCTCTCGCACTTGCAAAGCACTGAAGGGCTCAATCATGCGATGCTCCTTGGCCATTCGCCTGATCCAGTGATCTGATTTCACACTCATAAATGCCCCTTGGCAGAAGAAAAAAGCCCCTTTCGGGGCTATCTTAACTAAGTGTTTTGCACCACGATGCTCGGAAACTTCGACGCGTGGCTGACTGCACGAGCTGCCAAGGCTACGGCGAGTTTTCGTGCAATACCCCTGTAGAGATCACTGATCGGCGAATTGGGCTCAGCGACCACGGTGGGGCAGCCCTCATCGCTTTGCTGACGAATCTTCAACTCCAAGGGCAGCGCACCCAAGTAGGCAACCTCATACTGGTCGGCCATTCGACGGCCACCACCTTCGCCAAAAATATGCTCAATCTTTCCACAAGCGCTGCACTGATGCATAGCCATATTTTCGACGATGCCGAGGACTGGAATACCGACTTTTTCAAACATCTTCAGGCCCTTGCGCGCATCGAGCAAGGCAATGTCTTGAGGGGTGGTGACAATGATGGCGCCAGTGACCGGCATGCGTTGAGCAAGCGTGAGGTGAATATCGCCTGTCCCTGGGGGCATATCGATCACCAGGTAATCAAGATCTTGCCATCGCGTGTCGCGAATGAGTTGCTCAAGCGCCTGGGTTGCCATCGGCCCTCGCCAAATCATCGGTGTGTCTTCACCGATCAGAAAACCAATCGAGTTCACCTGTAAACCGTGACCAAGGTGCGGTTCCATCGTCTTACCATCCCGACTTTGGGGCTTACCCGACAAGCCGAGCATGGTTGGCTGCGAAGGACCATAAATGTCGGCGTCGAGCATACCGACGCGGGCACCCTCCGAGGCGAGGGCTAGTGCGAGATTGGCTGCCGTCGTGCTCTTACCCACCCCGCCCTTGCCCGAAGCGACTGCAATTACATTGCGAACACCTTCGAGCGGCTTCGCTGACGGGGAAAACGCATGGGCGACGATACGTTGGTAGATGTTGGCGCTAACGCGTCGTACGCCATCTTGCGCCATCAGCGCTCGCTCAACCGCTGTCCGGATTACCTCAATTTGGGTGCGGGCCGGATAACCGAGCTCAACATCAAGGCTTACCTCGCCCTGGTCAAATCTGAGTTTCTTAAGCGACTTGCTGCTAAGCAGGTCTTTCTCGGTATTGGGATCGATGACCGATCGCAGTACTTCCCGCAGGGCATCTTCAGTCGGACTCATGATGAACGGTTCACTTAAGTTGTGTCTGTAGGGTGGGCTTTATTACTGACCGCAAGCAGTCTAATCGATCGCCTTGCTACACTCAGCGCTTTACCCATGAAGCCATGACGACTCCCGGCCACGCCAAGTTCACGCCGCCTCAAGATCTAGGGCCAGCGCCACAGCGAAAAATGCTGGTCACCTCCGCCCTACCCTATGCGAATGGAGACATCCACCTCGGTCACCTGGTTGAGTACATACAGACCGACATTTGGGTGCGTTTCCAAAAGATGCGCGGTCATGAAGTTCATTATGTTTGCGCGGACGATACCCACGGCACCCCGGTGATGCTGCGTGCTGAGTCGCAAGGCATCTCACCCGAAACCTTGATCGACAGGGTCTGGCAAGAACACACAAGAGACTTTGCTGCCTTTGGCGTTGCCTTTGACCATTACTACAGCACGCACAGCCCCGAGAATCAGGCGCTTGCCAATCAGATCTATCTGGCACTGCGCAACTCAGGGTTTATCGAGAAGCGATCGATCGAGCAAATGTATGACCCCGAACGATCGATGTTTTTACCCGATCGTTTTATCAAAGGCATATGCCCGCGCTGCAAAGCACCTGATCAATACGGTGACTCATGTGAAGCCTGCGGCGCAACTTATAGCCCGACCGATCTGATCGATGCACGCTCGGTGGTATCAGGCGCAAAGCCCATACGAAAAATTTCAGATCATTATTTTTTCAAACTATCCGATCCGCGATGCAGTCGATTTTTAAGGCAATGGGCGTTGCTCGATGACAGGCTGCAAGTTGAGGCTCGTAATAAGCTTAAGGAATGGCTCGGCGACAGCGAAACGTCCGCCGACAATGATCAAACTTCCAACAGCGACAGCCAAACGACGGACGATATGCAAGCAAAAGGCAGCAAGCTTGCCGACTGGGACATATCACGGGACGCCCCCTACTTTGGCTTTGAAATCCCCGACGCCCCGGGCAAGTACTTTTATGTGTGGCTTGACGCACCGATTGGCTATTACGCAAGCTTCAAACGCTATGCTAGTGATATCGGTCTGGATTTCGATGCCTTCACGAAGCCAGACAGCCCCTGGGAACAATACCATTTCATCGGCAAAGACATCTTGTACTTCCATACGCTGTTTTGGCCAGCGATGCTGCACTTTTCAGGATTTAGAGCACCAAGCAATGTGTTTGCACACGGATTCCTGACCGTCGACGGTCAGAAGATGAGCAAATCGCGAGGCACCTTTATCAATGCTAAAAGCTATATCGACCAAGGCCTTAATCCAGAATGGTTGCGATACTACTTTGCAGCTAAACTGAATGCGTCGATGGAAGATATCGATCTCAATCTTGATGATTTCATTGCACGTGTGAATGCTGATTTAGTCGGTAAGCTGGTTAATATTGCAGCGCGCTGTTCGGGATTTTTAATCAAAAAATTTGATGGCTGCTTGGGTAAAACAGACCGCGCAGCAATGGCCGAATTTGCTAAGTCCTGGTGCGGTGCCGAGACCCTTGCCCAGCACTATGAACATAGGGAGTATGGCCGCGCCATGCGCGAAGTGATGGCACTCTGCGATGCCGTAAACCAATATATCGATCAGAACAAACCCTGGGAGCTTGCAAAGCTTGCCGACCAACAAGACCGCTTGCAAGTGGTTTGTAGCACCGCTATCCGCGCCTTCGCGCAATTGATGCGCATGCTCCAACCGATACTACCCGCTACCAGTAAGCTTGCGCTTGATCGGCTTTCGGCTGCGGAGCGTCAGTGGTCCTCGATCGACTTCGATAGCGATGGTGATTTGCCCCCTGGACATCGCATGGAGGCCTTCCAACACTTGATCACCCGTATTGATCGTAAGCAGGTTGATGCTTTGCTCGAGGCCAATCGAAGTGATCAGCAGGCACAACAACATAGTGAAGCCAAGAAGACCCAATGGATAAGCATCGATGACTTTGCCAGCCTGGATTTGAGGCTCGGTCGCATCCTCGAGGCCGCGCCGGTTGAAGGATCGGACAAATTGCTCAAACTCATCATCGACCTTGGCGAGTCCAAGCCGAGAACAATATTTTCTGGGATTAAAGCTTCCATCCCGCCAGAGCGCCTCGTAGGCAAACTGACTGCAGTCGTTGCCAATCTTGCACCGAGAAAAATGAAGTTCGGCATCTCAGAGGGTATGTTGCTGAGTGCTGCCGACGAGACAGGTAAGGTACCGGGCATGTTTGTACTTGAAGCCGAAGTCGGCGCCGTACCAGGCATGAAAATCCGATAGACACAACGCGTCAATGCAGGCTCAGCCATGACCCCCTTTAGACCTGCATTATTCGACTCGCTTCGCGGCTACCAGGCAAGCGACTTTCGAGCTGATCTTGCGGCAGGCGTAACGGTTGGGGTTGTTGCGCTCCCGCTTGCGATGGCTTTTGGTATCGCCTCGGGCGTGAGCCCCGCCCAAGGCCTTGTAACAGCCATTATTGCCGGCTTTATTGTTGCACTACTCGGTGGCTCCAAAGTCCAAATCGCAGGCCCTGCAGGCGCTTTTGTAGGCCTTCTCTACACGCTTGGCGAGCGGATAGGTGCTGGCAATTTGCTTTTGGCAACAATGCTCGCCGGTGTCTTGCTCGTTTTGGCCGGGGCGCTTCGATTGGGCCGGATCATCCGATTTGTGCCCGTCGTAATCATCACCGGATTCACCAACGGTATTGCGGTGATCATCGCCTTGCAACAGTTACGCGATTTCTTTGGCCTGCCCATTGAAAAAATGCCAGCAGACTTTTTTGCCCAAATTCACACGCTTGCAAGTCACGCCCAACAAGTCGACGTTGCCGCTCTTCTTTTGGGTTTTTTTAGCTTGCTGATTCTCCAGTGGTGGCCCAAATCATTTCGGCAATACGGATCTCGCTGGCAAGAAGTTGCCAAGCAGATTCCCGGTACGGTGATTGTCTTGCTACTCGGTATCGTCTTGATCAGTTGCGATCTAATCCAGGTTCCGACCATTGGCAGTCGCTTTGGCGGTATTCCCGCAAGCCTTCCTTATCCAACTGCGCCTGATGTTGATTGGAGCAAGGTCCGGGAAATTCTCGTGCCAGCGATCTCTATCGCTTTACTTTGCGGCATCGAATCTTTGCTTTGCGCCAGAATGGCAGACAGCCTGATTCGTGAACGGCACAATGCCGATCAGGAATTGATTGCGCAAGGGGTCGCCAACATGCTCGTCCCCTTGTTTGGTGGCATCGCTGCGACCGGCACCATTGCAAGAACGGTCACCAATGTCCGCAGTGGGGCACGGTCGCCAATTTCCGCAGTCGTTCATTCGATCACACTGATGCTCATCGTCTTAGTTGCGGCACCATTAGCTGCCAAGATCCCTTTGGCGGCACTTGCTGCTGTTCTACTTTTTGTTGCTTACCATATGGGTGACTGGCAGGCCTTTGCCCGTTTGAAAGCTTTCAGCGTGCCTCATCGCACCTTGATGATCGGCAGTTTTGCATTGACGGTCGTCTTCGACCTGACGATCGCGGTCCAAGTGGGGGTTGGCCTTGCCTGCTTGCTCTTTCTTCATCGGATGGCAAGCCTGACGAATTTGCAATGGCTTGAGCCCTTGCGAGGCGAGCGGCGAGAAACCATTGCCCTGTGCCAACTCAGCGGCCCTCTGTTTTTCGGATCAGTTGATCGCATGGAAGCGGTGCTCGACGCAAACGAGCCTCGTGCACAACACATTATTCTCGATATGCAAGCAGTTAGCTACCTAGACACAAGCGCGCTTGAGGTGTTGACCCAGTACAAGGACGTTCTGGCAACGCTCGGCGGTGGCCTGGCGATCTGCGGGGCGCCTGATAACGTTGCCTCGCTGATCGCTCGTAGCGGCCTGTTAAAGGATTTAGTTGGGCAAACGATTTATAAAAATTTAGGCGATGCAAAAAGCGCCTTTGACGCGGCTTGGCCCCATTAACCGCGGGCAAAGCCTATCGAGCAAGGGCAAGTCATTACAATGGTGGATCAGCAAATCAACGCTCAGCCATTTTTGGAGTTTTTGCCATGAAACAGCGCAGTTATCGTTCTGAAGCAACCCTATTTATCGAGCAACTCAAGACACAGCGCCCGCATCTGGAGCAACAACAACAACAAGGGCGAAGCATTTGGTGGGATAAGCCACAGGATCTCGAAACGAGCCAGGAGCGGCAGTCGGCAAAAGTAGCGCAAAAGCCCTACGTCTATCACAACGCTTAAGGCGAAAGAGACCGACGAAAAGCTATTTAAGCGGCCCACGACAAGCCTTTATGGTTTCAGGTGAACAACTCGAGTTGAAGGGCATAGCCAGGCTCTATGGCGAGCCTATGCTGCAGCTGCCGCAGGACTTATATATTCCGCCAGATGCGCTTGAGGTCTTTTTGGAGGCTTTTGAGGGGCCGCTGGACTTATTACTTTATTTAATTCGCCGGCAAAACTTCAATATCCTCGATATACCCATGGCCGAACTCACGCGGCAATACCTCGTCTATGTCGACGAGATCCGCAGCCATCACCTCGAATTAGCAGCCGAGTATTTACTCATGGCTGCCATGTTGATTGATATCAAATCAAGAATGTTATTGCCCGTGCAAAAGCGCGATGGCGAATCAGAACCTGAAGATCCGCGCGCAGAGCTTGCAAGGCGCTTACTCGAATATGAGGCCATCAAGCAAGGCGCACAACACCTAGACCAACTTCCCCAGCTTGGCAGAGAATTTTTTTCAGCCCAAGCCCATCTCGATCAGGACGTGGTAGAGCGACTGCCTGAGGTAAACGCTGAGGACTTGCGAGCTGCTTGGCTGGACATCGTTCGCAGAGCAAAGCTAATCCAGCACCACAAGATCAGTCGCGAAGAGTTGTCGGTTCGCGAAATTATGACGGTTGTACTGCGTCAGCTGCAACAGCGCCGCTTTGCCGAATTCCAGGAGTTGTTTGAGCCTGAAAAAGGCCTGCCCCACGCCGTCGTTACCTTTGTAGCGCTGCTCGAACTCACCAAGGAGTCACTCGTTGAGTTGACCCAAGCTGAGTGTTATGCGCCGATTTATGTTCGGCTCAGCTATACACCGAGCTAAGCTTGCTTGAAGTTATTGATAACGCTGACTTGTCAAAGCGCACAAGCCTGCGCCTTCAAAGCCATGTCGACAGGCTGATTCGTGTTCATCACCCAGCGGAGTTGATCGAGGCCAAACAGGCCCTTCGAGGGCCCTATCGCGGACTTCTTGGCGAAGGTAGCAATAGTGTGTTTGGATCACATATTCGAGGCACACTCTTGCAAGTTGCCTGGCGAGGCTGCGAACGAATGGAAGCGGGTTTCATCCGCGCCAAAGCTGGCGAGCATTGGGACGAGTTGGTCCAATGGAGCCTATGCCAGGATTTGCAGGGACTGGAGAATCTGAGCATGATTCCTGGCACTGTAGGTGCTGCGCCCATTCAAAACATCGGAGCCTATGGCGTTGAACTTTCTCACTATTGCCACGCCGTTGAAGCGACTCACTGGGACAGCATGACGCGTAGGCGATTCAAAGCCGATGAGTGCTTATTTGCATACCGATCAAGTATTTTTAAAAAAGCGAATCATCAGGCCTGGATCATCACCGACGTTGAATTTCATTTGAATGAATCAGGTGCATCGCCTGTCACAGCGTCACTAAACTACGCTTATCCGGACTTACAACGACGATTCAGCCAGCAGGCGCCAAGCGGCGCGCTCGAACTTGCCCAGGCCATTCGTGACATTCGCGCCAGCAAGCTTCCCGACCCCCATACAGAACCCAACGCAGGCAGCTTTTTTCATAACCCAAGCATCCCGAGTGATGCAGCCATTGCCTTAAAGCGCCGTTATCCTGAACTGCCAATTTACCCTGACGGTGCGCAGCATCACAAGCTTTCTGCAGCATGGATGATCGAACAATGTGGCTTTAGGGGCCAACGCGACGGCGATGTGGGTGTGTCTGCAAAGCATGCCTTGGTGCTGGTCAATTATGGGCTTGCAACCGGTGAGAAGCTGCTTGACTTTGCACAAAGGCTTATTCAAGCTGTCGAAGCGAAATTTGGCATCACAATGAGCATCGAACCGCGAATCTTGCTTTCATAACGATGCATTGTTGCTACGAAACTTATATCTTTCTTCTAAATATCCAGCGCAGCGGCTCAGAGACATCCGGGCAGTACTGATAACCATCGCGATCAAAGGATTTAAGTGCTTCAGGCTCTTCGACTTGGTGTTCGATGGCCCATCGACACATGGCACCTCTTGCACGTTTGGCTGAAAAACTAACCACTTTGTAGGGCCCTGTTTTCGCTTCCTGAAAGACGATATGTAAGACTCTCGCCTTTAGATGCTGCTGTTGCACAGCGCTAAAGTACTCCTCAGAGGCCAAATTCACCAGCATTTTGCATCGATGCCCTCTCAGATCTTGATCGAGCGATGCTGCGAGCGTCGATCCCCAAAAGGCGTAAAGGTCCTTACCCCGCTCATTGGCCATGCGTGTACCCATTTCAAGGCGATAGGCCTGTAAATGGTCAAGGGGTCTCAAAACACCATAAAGACCGGAGAGAATTCTCACGTGATCTTGTGCCCAGCCAATTTGCTCAGGGTCGAGTTCGCGCGCTCTGAGCCCATCGTATACATCACCATCAAAGGCAAAAATAGCCGGTCTCAATGCTGAGGCTTTGGGCTTTTCGCTCCATACCTTGTATCGTTCGTAATTCAATTGCGCCAAGGGTTCGCTAATAGCCATCAGCGCCGAGAGCTGATCAGGATCAAGCGCTCGCAACTGACCCACGAGCTTGCTCGATTCGGCCATCCATCGAGGCTTCGTTGCCTTAACTGCGATCGTTGAAGATTCATAATCGAGTGACTTTGCTGGGGACAACACCATCAACATCAATAGCACCTCATTCAGCCTGAGATTTTGTTGGATCAGCAAAAACCGCTGATGTCTTCGATAGAATAGTCATGATATGACTTGTCAGAAAGCCCGAGGCACAAAGCCCCCAATACGATCGGCGTCTCGGTGGGCTAGACCGACGCTTATTGTCAGCACCTGATCGACGGCCATGCCTGCACGTCAACCTATAGTCCTTGATTGCAACTGCTGGTTGGATCTACTTGTCTTCCGTGATCCTTGCGTCGAGGCCTTACGGGCTTTGCTTGAGCGCGGCGAAGTCATTGTTGCGATTTGCAGCGGGATGCGGCAAGAATTGATTCAAGTGCTCAGCAGGCCCTGGATTCATAAGCGGTGCGATCCCGATGCGGTCATTCAAGACTATGATCGTCTGTCATCGATGCAGACCACACCTCATTCGAAGGCTATGTCACTGGCCTGTTCGGACCCGGATGACCAAGTTTTTCTGGACTTAGCGCTTGAAGCCCGAGCATCGCACTTGATCAGCAAAGACCGCCAATTACTCAGGCTCGCAAAAAAATCTCTCGCACAATACCAGCTTGAGATTCTAAGCCAGGCCTCGCCACGTTTTCAGCATCTTTGCATGACCTGGCAGGCATCATCAGTGCCCAAAGCGCCTTAGTACGACTTTGGCAATCCAAGTACTTTTTCCGCAATAAAACTAAGAATTAACTCACGGCTTACCGGCGCAATCCTTGGAATTAAGCTCTCGCGAAAATAACGCTCAACATGATATTCCTTGGCATAGCCCATACCCCCATGGGTCATCACGGCTGTTTCGCATGCATGGTATCCCGCTTCAGCCGCAAGATACTTCGCAGCATTAGCTTCGGCGCCGCATGATTGCCCCTGATCATAAAGCCAGGCAGCACGCATCGTCATCCAGTGTGCCGCCTCTAATTCCATCCAGCGTTGCGCCAAAGGATGGGCAATGGCCTGATTCTTGCCAATGGCCCGATCAAAGACCACGCGCTCATTGGCGTATCGCTGCGCTCGTCCGAGCGCGACTCGGCCCAAGCCTACAGCCTCGGCCGCAATCAAGATACGTTCGGGATTTAAGCCATGCAATATATAACGGAAGCCTTCACCTTCTTCACCGATCCGATCTTCGATCGGAATGCGTAATCCATCGATAAACACCTGATTTGAGTCAACCGCTTTACGACCCATTTTGTCAATCTCATGGACTTGAACCCGCTCACGATCCAGATCGGTATAAAAAAGGCTTAAGCCATGATTGCCACTTGACGCTTCGGCAGGACTCGTTCGAGCAAGCAGTAACATTTTGTCAGCCACCTGCGCTGTTGAAATCCACACCTTTTGACCGTGAACGACATAGTGATCACCCTCGCGCCTAGCCATGGTCTTGAGCTTGAGGGTGTTTAGACCTGTATTGGGCTCGGTCACTGCAAAACAAGCCTTCTGCTCGCCGCGAATCAGTGGGGGCAGCCAGCGTTCCTGTTGCGCTGCTGATCCAAAAACGACCACTGGATGCAAGCCAAAGATATTCATGTGAACGGCCGATGCCCCGCTCATCCCGGCACCGGAAGCCGCCACAGCTTGTACCACCAGTGCAGCCTCAAGAATCCCAAGCCCAGCGCCACCATGAGCGCTCGGCATAGCAATACCCAGCCAACCTGCCTTGGCCATTGCCTGATGAAATTCACTTGGGAATTGGCCGCTGCGGTCGCGCGAGGCCCAATACTCGTCGTCAAAGTCTCGACAAAGCGACGCGACGGCGTCAACAATCGCCAACTGCTCTTGAGAAAGTGAAAAATCCATAACTATTCCTTGATCAAGCCAAGCGCATGTTGTCCCAAAGCCTAGCCTTCGCCAAATGAAAACAATCCGGTTTTCGGTCCGCGCAAAACCCTATTGAAGTTTATGCAAAGCCTTAAAGCCTTAGTATTCAGCGATTGTTAATCGATGCAAGCTGAGACTCGTCGTGGGGACGCTTGCAGAAAGTTATGAGGAATCACCCATGCAGTCCACTTTAGATCGACATGTTGAGATCCGCGATGCAATTCGTGACCTTTGCAAGAACTTTCCAGACGAATACCATCGCGCCATTGATGAAGCGCGCGGTTACCCCGAGGCATTCGTCGATGCGCTTACCCAAGCCGGCTGGCTCGCCGCGCTTATCCCGCAAGCGTACGGTGGCTCGGGTCTGGGTCTGTCTGAGGCATCGGTCATCATGGAGGAAATCAACCGTTGTGGTGGCAACGCTGGCGCGTGTCACGGTCAGATGTACAACATGGGAACACTCTTACGCCATGGCTCGGAGACGCAAAAACGTCAGTACCTGCCTGAGATCGCTGCGGGGCGATTGCGCTTGCAGTCGATGGGGGTTACCGAACCCACGACGGGTACTGACACCACAAATTTGAAAACAACGGCGCGAAAACAGGGTGACCGATACATCGTCAACGGGCAAAAAGTCTGGATTTCTCGGATTCAACACTCCGACCTGATGATTCTACTTGCGAGAACAACCCCATTATCAGAAGTCAAACGAAAATCAGAGGGTATGTCGATCTTTTTGGTTGACTTAAAGCGCGCGATTGGGCACGGGATGACTGTGCGCCCTATCAAGAATATGGTCAATCACGAAACCAATGAGCTCTTTTTCGAAAACCTTGAGATACCGGAAGAAAATCTCATCGGCGAAGAGGGCAAAGGCTTTAAGTACATTCTTGATGGGCTTAATGCCGAACGAATCCTGATCGCGGCCGAATGCATCGGCGATGGCTACTGGTTCATCGATCGGGTCACCGCTTATGTAAAGGATCGACAGGTGTTCGGACGACCCATTGGTCAAAATCAAGGTGTGCAATTTCCTATAGCGGATGCCTTCATCGAAGTCGAAGCGGCAAACCTGATGCGTTATGCTGCCTGCGATCTCTTTGACCAGCGCCAGGCCTGCGGTGCGCAAGCGAATATGGCAAAGTATCTTGCAGCAAAGGCAAGCTGGGAAGCGGCCAATGCTTGCTTGCAGTTTCACGGTGGCTTTGGATTTGCTTGCGAATACGATGTCGAACGCAAGTTCCGTGAGACAAGGCTTTATCAGGTTGCGCCAATTTCGACCAACTTGGTTTACTCGTATATTGCCGAACATGTCCTTGGACTTCCCAGATCGTTCTAATTTAATGAAGCACATCGTCCATGGACCGCTTCAAGGAAATTGAAAGCTTTGTTGCGGTCGCCATGCGGGGCAGTCTCAGCGGGGCGGCGCAACTTCAAGGCGTAGCCCCCGCGATGATCAGCCGCAGACTCGATGCGCTCGAGTCAAGATTGGGTGTGAAACTACTCACCCGCACCACAAGGCGTATCTCACTTACCTTCGAAGGCAGCTCTTTTTTAGAAGACTGCCAACGAATCTTGCACCACATGCGCGATGCAGAGGCTTCGGTATCGGCAGGCGGCTTGAAAGCCAGCGGGCATTTGCGGATGACAGCCCCTGCAGGCTTTGGAAAACGCCATGTCGCACCTTTGATTCCCGGCTTTGTAACTGAGCATCGAGAGCTGAGTATTTCTCTTGAGTTAAGCGACCGCCTAGCAGACATGGTCAACGAAGGCTTTGATCTTGCAGTGCGCATTGGTACTTTGAACGATTCAAATCTTATTGCCGTCAAGCTTGCCGAAATGCAACGAGTTGTTGTTGCAAGTCCTGACTACCTGAAACGCCGCGGAACACCCAAGCATCCTAGCGACTTACTAAAGCACGACTGCCTTACTTTTGGCAACAGTGGCAATCAGGCTAGAGGTTGGGAATTCTTGATCGATCAAAAATTACAAACAATCAGAGTACAAGGTCCACTCGAATGTAACGACGGGGCTGTGCTCCTTGATTGGGCGATTGCCGCGCGAGGCATCGCGTGGCGATCGATGTGGGAAGTTGGCGAAAGTCTCAGCAAGGGGCAGTTAGTCAGTATTCTCGATGCATTTCGAGCGCCCGAGCACGGCATTTACGCCGTCGTGACCCAGATGCGGCATATGCCACTTAGGACCCGTTTACTGATCGACTACCTCAAACGAAGCTACGCAAGCCCGGCATATTGGTTAGCAGCAAAACCTGTCGCCACTTCTTCAAATTCAACCTGACTTGGCACATTCGGCGCGATCCACCAACGTCGTTCCGTACAGTCAATGCGAATGCCCGCAACGCTCTCAACCCTTGCCTGTTCGGGGAGCGTCGGGTCGGGCTTTCGACACACCGACAGCAAGCCGTCGGACTCGTCTCGCAGCAGCGCTTCAATGGTTGCCACGCTAATAGGCGTTTGTGCGGCGTAGTGCTGGGCACAGCGAAGTCTGGCCTCGGTGGACAATGAAGAGGCCATGACCGCTTGCTGATCGAGCAAGGGTGTACACAAGAAGTGATTGGTGTGAACCAAGACCGGTTCATGGGCCGAATGCTCCGACCAGGCAGCAGGCGCGATCTCAAATGAGCCAATATCGCCACTCGCATCGGCGGCCGGTATATTAGAAGCCGCGCCGAAGCCTGGGCCATTGGCTAATTCGTGCAAGCGCATGCGAAATGCCTTCAAGCTGTCAAACGAAAGCGCATGGCGCAACAGGACATGAACCGGTACGCCTGGCTTTGAGCCGTCTGCTACTGAGCGAAGAATATTGAGGCCTACAGCCATACCTTGATCGTTTAATCCGATTTTTGCGAGCATCCCGGCTTCAGTGAGGGTTGCAATCGCCCTACCCTGCACATCAAGCGTGTGCAACACGACGAGAGCAGCACGCTGCCGCCCTATCCAGTCCCAGTTTTGCGCCAACCACGTATGGCCATCCTTCGAAGCACGAGCCGAAACAGCCATCGCTGTACATTCGCCCCAGTCCAGCAAACCCAAGGCCTGATTGTGGCGTCGCGCTTGCGCCGCCTTATCGCTCACTTGGGCCAAAAACGATGACGGCAAAATTTCGGTACGGCAGTTGAGCGCGAGAATATCGCTAAATACCAGCTTTGCACCGTGAGCAATACCTTCCATTTCCTCAAGCAATTGGGGATCGGTCGCGTGAATTGCATCTCGATATTGCATGGCGCGCCGACCCGCCTCGGTCCAGTCAAGTCCACAGTCTGCAAATAGTCGCGCATAGGTCTGCACCGAGTGAAGAATTCGCTCCTTTGCACGACTTCCATAACGTTCACCACGGGCTCGGGCCGAATCGATTGAGCGAACATCAATGACTGGGAACATGGTGCAACCTCCAAGTTATGCGGCGGCCTCTTCACGCGATGCCCGCTTGCGCTCGTGTTCTTTTAAGAAGCGTTTGCGCAGACGGATGCTTTGAGGCGTTATTTCAACAAGTTCATCGTCTTCGATGAACTCTACGGCACGCTCCAGGGTGAGCGCAATCGGTGGGGTTAGCACAATCGCTTCATCTTTTCCGGAAGCACGCACATTGGTTAGTTTCTTTTCCCGAACTGGATTGACCACCAAGTCATTGTCGCGTGTATGAATGCCGATCACCATGCCCTCGTACAGCGCCTCGCCAGGCGACACAAACATGCGGCCCCGATCTTGAAGCTTCCACAAGGCATACGCGACTGCCTGTCCGTCATCCTGCGAGACTAAAACACCGTTTCGTCTGCCTTCGATGTTGCCTGCCCAACTTGCGTAGTCATCAAACACATGGCTCATGATTCCCGTGCCACGCGTCATGTTTAAGAACTCACCGTGAAAGCCAATCAATCCGCGTGCAGGGACGCGATAGTCAAGGCGGACCCGCCCTTGACCATCCGGCACCATATCTTGCAGCTCGCCTTTGCGTTGGCCAATAAACTCCATGACCGAGCCCTGATGCCCTTCCTCGACATCCATCGTCAGCATCTCATAGGGCTCAAGGCGTTCGCCGTTGACTGTTCGCAAGCGGGGCTTGGGACGCGATACTGCAAGCTCATAGCCCTCGCGGCGCATGTTTTCAAGAAGAATCGTCAGGTGTAATTCACCTCGCCCTGAGACTAAAAAGGACTCGCCATCGGGGCTGAACTCGACCCGTAGTGCAACATTGCTTTTTAGTTCGCGCTCGAGTCGATCGCGGATCTGGCGACTAGTCACATACTTACCCTCACGTCCAGCAAGCGGCGAGGCATTGACCAAGAACTCCATCGTCATGGTGGGTTCGTCGACGCGAAGCATGGGTAGCGCCTGAGGGTTTGATGGATCAGCGATGGTGCTACCAATGCCCAATTCATCGATCCCCGTGATGGCAACAATGTCCCCAGCGAAAGCCTCGTCCATTGGGGCCCGTTCAAGTCCCCGATAACAAAGAACTTGCCCGATTTTTCCGCTCACTGCTTCGGGAGCCTTGGACTCGGGGTAGTCCTCATCGCGACCTTGCAAAAGCAGCACGAGCTGTCCGGTTCGGACGCGTCCGCGTTGAATCCTGCCAATCCCAATCTTGCCAACATAGTTTGAGTAATCCAGCGCCGAAATCTGCAATTGCAAAGCGCCGTCAATATCGTCGGCGCGTGCAGGCACATGACGCAAGATCGCATCGAACAAGGGCTTCATGTCCTTCGCAGCGCCGGCTTCAATGTCTGAAAGCGCTTCACTTGCGAAGCCTGCGAGCGCTGAGCAGTACACGACAGGAAAATCAAGCTGCTCTTCGTTCGCGCCAAGACGATCAAACAAATCAAAGGTCTGGTTAACGACCCAATCGGGTCGTGCCCCTGGGCGATCAATTTTATTGACAACAACAATTGGACGAAGTCCGAGGGCCAGCGCTTTTCGGGTAACAAATCGTGTTTGGGGCATCGGACCTTCGACCGCATCCACAAGCAAGACAACCCCGTCAACCATTGAAAGCGCACGTTCAACTTCGCCACCAAAATCAGCATGCCCTGGTGTATCGACGATATTAATTCGTGTATCGTTATATGTTACCGCACAATTCTTTGCAAGAATCGTGATGCCGCGTTCGCGCTCGAGGTCATTCGAATCCATGATTCTTTCGGCAACCTGTTGATTGACTCGGAATGTTCCTGACTGGCGCAGCAACTGATCGACCAGCGTAGTCTTTCCATGATCGACGTGCGCAATGATTGCGACATTGCGTATGGCGGGGACGAGGTTCATTTGATTTTCCTATAATGAAAAGCTTGTTTGAGCGATGAGTCGTTGGGCAGCAAGAACGCCGCGTTCATCGATGGATCCCGTACCCAGCAATTGGCCGTCCGGGCGGTAGAGACGCACCAACCCGGTGTTTGCACGTGCACCGTGTGCTGCCGCGGGAAGTCGTTGGCCTTGAATAAGGCGTTGGGCTGCATTAAGGTCAAGATCAATACGATCCAAATGTAGTAGCAAAGAATCGGTGGGTAATAATTGTGCTTTCCGCTCAAAAAAATCGAGCGGTTCAAGCTTTTCAAGCGATAACATTTGCTCTTCCCTGAAGCCAGCCACCGCGGTTCGCCGAAGGCCTGCAAGGTATGCCCCGCAAGTTAACGCTTCCCCAATGTCTTGTGCCAGGCTACGAATATAAGTACCTTTACTGCAACGAACTCTCAAGTGAAGGCAAATCATCGCTGGCTTGCTCGCCGCGTATTGAACCATGTCCAAGATGTCTAATTGATGAATGACAACATGTCGCGCCTGTCTCGGAACCTCAATACCTTCGCGTGCCCAGTCATACAAGGCTCTACCCTGATGCTTAAGCGCCGAATACATTGGAGGCATTTGATCGTACGACCCTTTAAACCGTTCTACAACCTGTGAAAGGCGTCCTATGTGTGGTTGCGGATCTGACCACTCGCTAAGCTCACCCTCAGCATCGCCGGTGGAACTTGAGCGACCGAGCAGTAGTTTTGCTTCATAAGTTTTATCGGCATCGAGCAGTCCATGTAAAAACTTGGTTGCCTCGCCGAGTGCAATCGGCAACATGCCTGTTGCAAGCGGATCGAGCGTTCCCCCATGCCCTGCCTTTGCTCTTGCGAAGAGACGCCTTAACTGCTGTAAGGCATGGTTGGACGAACTACCTAGCGATTTGTCGAGAAGAATTAAACCGTCGACGCCGCCCTCGCTGCGGCGTTTCATACCTTGTTGTCGTCTACAGCTGCAGGCTGATCACCCAGGGCCTGATCGATAAGTCGCGACATCGCCATGCCTCGCTCGGTCGATTGATCGTAGCGAAATCGAAGCTCAGGCGTGGTGTGGATCCGGATGCGTCGCCCAAGTTCGGCTCGCATAAATCCGGCAGCCGATCGCAAACCAGACAAGGTGTTGGCTATTTGGGCTTCGGTATCCGGAAGTACGGTAAAAAAGACGGTGGCGTAGGCATAGTCAGGCGTCAGGTCAACGCCGGTCAAGGTGGTGAAGCCAATTCTCGGATCTTTGATGTCGCGCTGAATCAGCTCAGCCAACTCCTGCTGGATCTGATCGGCGATACGCGCACCTCGCGCACCGCCCGACCCTGATGAAAAATGTCGCCGCATGGGAGTGATCAGTCGCCAAACAGTCAAAGACTGCGAGCAACCTCTTTGATCTCGAAGACCTCAAGCTGGTCGCCTTCTTTGATGTCGTCATAGTTCTTAACTGATAGGCCGCATTCAAAGCCTTCCTTGACTTCGCGGACGTCATCTTTAAAGCGCTTAAGACTATCGAGCTCACCGGTAAATAAGACCACCGAGTCACGCAACAAACGAACCCGTGCTCCCCGGCGAACAAGCCCCTCAAGCACCATACAACCGGCTACATTACCGACCTTCGACACCCTAAATACCTGGCGAATCTCTACGAGTCCAATGACCTCTTCCTTGCGATCCGGTGACAGCATCCCTGCCATTGCTGACTTAATCTCATCGACCGCATCGTAAATGATGTTGTAGTACCGAATATCAACACCGTTGCCCTCAGCAACGCGCTTGGCCTGCTGATCGGCACGCACATTAAAACCAATGACAACGGCGTTTGAAGCCATGGCAAGGTTGATATCACTTTCTGTAATACCACCGACTTGAGCATGAACCACTTGCACCTTGATTTCATCGGTGCTGAGTTTTTGCATCGCGTGAACCAAGGCTTCCTGTGAACCCTGAACATCCGACTTGATGATGAGATTCAGGGACTTGGTTTCACCCTCAGTCATCGCATCAAAAATATTCTCAAGTTTTGCGGCCTGTTGCTTCGCGAGCTTGACATCGCGGAACTTGCCCTGCCTAAATAGTGCAATCTCGCGGGCCTTGCGTTCATCCGCAAGCGATAACACCTCTTCACCAGCCGAGGGCACCTCTTGTAAACCCTGAATCTCAACGGGAATCGAAGGACCCGCCTCATCGATCGGCCGACCATTTTCATCGAGCATCGCCCGAACCCGACCCCATGAGCTTCCGGCAAGCACAACATCGCCTTTGCGCAGGGTACCGCTTTGAACAAGCACCGTCGCAACCGGACCACGCCCACGGTCCAAACGGGCCTCAATCACCAAGCCCTTCGCCGGAGCATCCTTGGGTGCCTTCAGTTCAAGTACCTCTGCTTGAAGCAGAACGTTTTCTAGCAAATCGTCGATGCCCGCACCTGTCTTTGCTGATACACCGATGAAAGGCGACTCGCCGCCGTAATCCTCTGGAACGACCTCGTGCCCGACCAGCTCCTGCTTGACCCGATCAGGATTCGCCTCGGGCTTATCCATCTTGTTCATCGCAACCACCAACGGTACTTGCGCCGCCTTTGCGTGTGCTATTGCTTCAACCGTTTGAGGCATTACCCCGTCGTCTGCCGCCACCACTAAAATAACGATATCGGTGGCCTTCGCGCCGCGTGCACGCATCGCGGTAAAGGCTTCGTGGCCTGGCGTGTCGAGAAAAGTGATAACGCCACGGTCGGTCTTCACATGATAGGCACCGATATGCTGAGTAATACCGCCCGCCTCACCGGCCGCCACCTTTGCCCTGCGGATATAGTCAAGCAGCGAGGTCTTGCCATGGTCAACGTGGCCCATGACGGTTACAACCGGCGGTCTTGGCAGCAGGATCGCGTCGTGGCTCGGCGCTTCCTCAAGCAATGCCTCCGGGTCGTCGAGCTTCGCAGCAAGCGCCTTGTGACCCATCTCCTCGACAACAATCATGGCGGTTTCTTGATCAAGCACCTGATTAATCGTGACCATCTGACCGAGCTTCATCAAATGCTTGATCACCTCGGCAGCCTTAACCGACATTTTGTGAGCGAGATCGGCAACCGTTATGGTTTCGGGCACATGAATCTCGCGAGCCACGAATTCAGACTGAACCTGTACCTGCTCTTGTCGATCGCCGTGACCACGTCTTCCGCCACCCTTCGATGCGCGCCAGCTGTTATTACCCATGCTGGTATCGCCTCTGGTCTTAAGCGCACGGCGCTTGCTCGCCTCATCGGCCCAGCTCGAGGAAAGCTTCTCTGATTTGAGGTGCTTTTTGTCTTTGGCGTCCTTTGGATCTTTGCTATCTTTTTCCTTAGGCTTGGCAACCGCCGCGACTTCTTTACTTTCGGCAGCCTTTTGCGCACTGGGTTTGTGTAAGGTCCCCGATGGCCCTTCTTTTTTCGGTACCTCAACGGGTTTGACCTCAGGCTCTGGCGGCTTCGGCGCGGGCTTGGGCGCAGGCTTACGCTGGAGGCTCATTAAGCGGTTAATTTCGGCAACTTCGCTTTCAACGGCTCGTCGTGCGCGAGCTTGAGCCTCGGCGGCTTCTTTGGCTCGTCGAGCTTCTTCGAGCGCTGCAGCGGTTTCCGCCTGCGCGCGCGCCTTGTCCTCTTCTTTTTGTGCAAACTCGAGCGCAGCTAACCGCTCACGCTCCCGGCGCGCCGCCTCTTCGCGTGCAGCAGCCTCAGCTGCTGCCTGTACCTCGCGCTCGCGCTCACGCTCAAGTCGTTCTTGCTTCTCACGAAGCTCTGCAGCTTGCCGCTCGAGCAATTCCTGCTGTCGCTGCTCTTCCTCTAAACGCGCTGCATTTTCCTCAGGGGTCAAGTCTTGAGGCGCTGGCGGCGCGACTTCTTGAGCCTCAGGTGCATCGCGTTTCACGAAGACCCGCTTTTTGCGCACTTCAACCTGGATCGTGCGGGCCTTACCGGTTGCGTCAGCCTGCTTGATCTCGCTTGTCTGCTTTCGCGTGAGCGTTATTTTCTTTTTCGGTGCTTCGTCTGAACCATGGGCGCGTCGCAACGCGTTTAATAAATGCTCTTTATCAGACTCTGAGATCAAGTCATCGACTGATTGCTTAGCAACCCCGGCAGCCTTGAGTTGTTGCAACAGCACGTCGGCCGGCATTTTGAGCTCGGCAGCGAAATTAGCGACGTTGTTTGCGGACATGTGTACTTCCTAAAAAAAGAACGATAACAGCAAAAATGCAAAACCCACTGAATTTAAAACGCTGACCCGGCCAGACCAGGTCAGGCTCCAGTCAGTTCTGATCAGCGAACCAGTGCGCACGCGCCTTCAAGATCAAAGCTCTTGCGCGCAATTCATCAATACCTGTCGCATCCTGTAACTCGTCGACTGCAAGTTCGGCAAGATCGTCGCGGCTGTGAACACCTGCATCGGATAGCTTGGCAGCCAAATCGCTGTCCATACCTTCAAGTGAAAGTAAGTCGTCAGACGATTGATCGATCTTCTCTTCCTTAGCAATGGCTTCAGTTAGAAGAACGTTGCGAGCTCTAGTACGAAGCTCATTGACGGTTTCCTCGTCAAAAGCATCGATCTCGAGCATTTCATTGATCGGCACATAGGCTACTTCTTCAACGCTGGTAAAACCCTCGTCGATCAAGATGTCGGCAACCTCCTCATCAACATCGAGCTTACTCATAAGGTTTTGGCGAATCTCTGTCCGTTCGGTCTCGGATTTTTGTGCCGATTCTTCTGCGGTCATGATGTTGATGGTCCAGCCGGTCAGCTCTGATGCCAAACGGACATTACGCCCGCCCGTTCCAATAGCCAAGGCAAGATTATCCTCATCAACCACCACATCCATCGAATGTGATTCCTCATCAACTACGATCGAGCTGATGTTAGCCGGCGCTAGAGCGCCAATCACAAACTGCGCGGGATCTTCTGACCAAAGCACAATATCAACACGCTCGCCGGCAAGTTCCTGGGTGACCGCTTGCACTCGTGAGCCTCGAACACCAACGCAGGTTCCAATCGGATCAACACGGCGGTCGTGGCTCAGTACCGCAATCTTTGCCCTAACTCCGGGATCTCGCGCAGCTGCCTTAATCTCTAGCAAACCCTGCTCAATCTCCGGCACTTCATTGGAGAACAAATACTTGATGAACTCGGGCGAAGTTCGTGATAAGAGTAGCTGTGGCCCACGACCTTCGCGATTGACTCGCAAAATCGCTGCGCGCACGCGATCACCGGTGCGCAAATTCTCCTTCGGGATCATTTGGTCGCGTTGCAAACGCGCTTCCAATTTGCCCGATTCAACAATCGCACCCTCTCGATCGACCCTTTTCACCGTCCCCGATACGACAGGTTCGTTTCGAGCCAGGTAATCACTGATAATTTGCTCACGCTCTGCGTCGCGAATCCTTTGCAAGATCACTTGCTTAGCAGCCTGAGCGCCGATTCGACCGAGGTCGATCGCTTCAAGTCCCTCTTCGATGTAATCACCCAACTCAACATCGTGGACCTGCTTGCGCGCCTCGCTCATGATGATTTGCAAGTCGTGATCTTCAAGTTCGCCGTCAGGAACGATCAGCCAACGGCGAAAAGCCTCGTAGTCGCCAGAACTACGATTAATTTGAACGCGAACATCGACTTCGTCCTTGAATAGTTTCTTGGTCGCCGAAGCCAATGCCAGTTCAAGCGCTATAAAAACGGTTTCTCTGGGCACATTTTTTTCTCGTGCCAAAGCATCAACCAGCAGCAAAACTTCGCGACTCATGACCTACTCTCCTCAAACATCGTTCAGAACACCAACTGCGGCACAAGGTGCGCGCGTTCAATTTCATCCAAACTAAAATTCAATACCGTCAAAGCTTTTGTCGTCTCATCCTGAGCTTCAATGGCCTTGCTCGGCTGACCCGCTTGCTGCTTGGGCGGCTTCAACTTCTTTCTGCTACCGAGCCTTTGCGCAGCTTTCCCCGAAGGTGATGATTCAGTCAATAGCAACAACCAACCATCGTCTGCCTCGTTGCGGGCAAGCTCACCCTCCCAATGTCGCCGACCACCAAATGGGAGCCTAAGCCGCAGGCTAACCCGATGGCCAACGAAGCGCTGGAAATCGCTCGCACGCCTGAGACGGCGATCCACGCCTGGCGACGACACCTCAAGACGCTTGTAGTCAACCTCTTCGACCATCATCACCTGCGAGAGCTGCCTTGAGACTTGCTCACAATCCTCGATGGTGATTCTTGCTTGCTTCTCAGCAGGCCAATCAATGAATACGCGAATCATGCCCCCGGAAAGCTCCACGTCAACGAGCTCATACCCGAGTGGCACGACAGACTGTTCAATCAAGTTGAACAAATGCACGCTCACCGAACTTAAGACCTCCAAAAAGCAAACCATCGCCCCGCAAAAAGCAAACAACCGACTCGCACAATGCTCGAACGCTTGTAAGCCACAAAAATCGCTCGCAAAACAAACAAAAAAAAATGGGCTGCTGTCCAGCCCATTTCGTTATTGTTTTCCCGCGCCTCGCACCCTCGACCTTGGATCGAGACGACGCAAACAACCGGGAGTTTTATGAAACTTTTCAACAAGCCCCACGGAACACAGGCTTATGATTAGCCTTCGATTATAACCGTTTAATTTGCTTTTGACGTCGTTTTCAGCGATTTTCGTCGAGAACGTTGAGGTTTAGCACCACCCCTTGCGCCGCCAGGATGGTTTGCGCCGCCTGTCTGGTTGCCCATACCCGATCCAGCCCCTCCACCCTGCCCACCTGGCGGTCCACGTCGCTTGGCCGATTTTGGCCTGCCAGCTGGGTAAGCTGCTTGCGCTTGGCCGTCGAATCCAGGCTGGTAGATGCCCGGCGTGAGGTTAAATTTTGCGACGTTTTTCCCGCCTCGGCGTTTGTTTTTCGCCCCAGCACCCCCTCCGGCACCTTGACCGGGAGGTCGCAAGCCGGGAGCAAGCGCAGAAGGTGCACGAACTGATTTGCGGACCGATCGGGTAATGCCCTCAAGATGGGCGTTCGCGTTACGCGGCTGCCACTCGTCGTCTTGAAGTTCTGGCCGATCGACCGGTTCATCCGCGTAGCGAGGCAGGTAAGCCGATGGGTCAAAACCAGGCGGCGGCCCTTCATCGTCCTCATCGTCATGTTCCTCGTCGTCATGATCATGATCCGAGACATGGAAATCGTCCGCGGGCCTGTTGGGCGCCTGCTTATTGGGTCGATGAGGGTCAGCTTCGCGCATCAATTGCTGCAGGCGTCTTACTTCCTGCTCAGAAAGCTCGACATATCGAGCACGAACCAAGCCTTCGGGAAGCCCCACGGGCCCAAAGCGGATCCTCGCCAATCGACTGACGACCAAGCCGACCGCTTCAAAAATCCTTCGAATTTCGCGATTCCGACCTTCTGAAAGTGTGACGCGGTACCAGTGATTTGCGCCATCGCCGCCGACATCCTCCAGACTGTTGAACCGCGCCGATCCATCTTCCAGATTAACGCCCTCGAGAAGCTGTTTTGCCGTAGCCTCATCGATTCGGCCGAGAATTCTCACAGCGTATTCACGCTCCCAGCCATATCGAGGATGCATCAGTCGGTTTGCGATATCGCCTGAAGTCGTAAAGATCAAAAGGCCTTCAGTGTTGAAGTCAAGACGTCCCACCGCAACCCATCGGGCGCCCTTCAATCGTGGCAGACGACCAAAGACCGTCGGTCGATGGCCGGGATCATCACGCGAACATATCTCACCGGAAGGCTTGTGATAGAGCAAAACACGCGGGGGTAGCTCGGCAAACTTTCGCTGCAACATTCGCCCATTGATCCTCACCTGATCACTAGGCCCTATACGCTGTCCGATGTGGGCGGGCATACCGTTTACCGACACGCGCCCAGCAAGGATTAACTCTTCCATGTCGCGACGCGACCCAATGCCGGCGTCGGCGAGTACTTTCTGGAGCTTCAAGCTACCGAAATCTGGGTCAACGGCATGCTTGGCGCCCGGCACAGGAGAAATACTCGCTACTTCACTCCGAAAGGGCAAAGCCTCTGCCTCTGGCACTTGGGGCTGGCCCTGCGAGACTCTCACCTCAGGATCAGACTTTGCGTAGCCTGGATCCCTATGGGCATCGGGTTGATGGGCGTCCTGGCTCGAAGCCTCTATCGAAGCATCCGCTGATCTATCGCGATCTCGTCGTGGTCGACGACCTCTAGGGCCACGCCGAGGACTTCTTGATGGATCAAACTTTGGTCTCTCAAGGGCTTCATCCCGCCCTTCAAGTTGCTCTTTATACCCTGCTCCAACGCGCTTTTCATCCAGTCCTGTCTCTGCACTTCCAACAGGCCGCTCGTCCGGTGGCATATCTGCACCTTCACCGCGCCCCCGTCCTTGCTCCTCGATGCGTCGCTCTTCTTGTCCTTGAGCCTGGATGCCCCCTAGAGGAACCTGCTCGCTATGAGGCTCGCTTTGCGCAAGCGCTTCAGGCGCAGGCGTGCGGCGTTTGCGTGGCTTCTTTACCTCAGACGTTACAGGAGCCTCTGAACCGGTCGGATTAGTGTCCGAACGATTGATGTCCAAGTTGCCGGCACTGAGGTCCGAGCTAACCGCAGCGACCTCCGAGCTTTCCGCAACTGCGACACGCCTGGTCCTTCGCTTGACATTGGCTGTCGCAGCAGCTGTCGCTCCTGAATCAGCCGGAACAAGGTCATCCTTGGGTTTGTTCATGGGTTTCAGACTCCTCAGCGGCTTGCTCGTCAGGATCGGTGATTGAAAGAAGGACGTCTGCTGCAGGCGGCATACCTGCAGCAAGGTCTGTTGCAGGCGGTTCACCTGCTTGAAGCGGCTGAGCTGCTTCAAGTAAGTCACTCATACCCCGCTGCGCCTCAAGCGTAGGTAATTGGCTCAGTGTTTCAAGCCCCATATCATCAAGAAACTGACGCGTTGTGCCGAGCAAAGCGGGGCGTCCAAGTACTTCTTTGTGGCCTATGGTTTCAATCCATCCTCGGTCCTCTAGGGTCTTGATAACCTGGCTCGACACCGTCACGCCTCGGATCGACTCGATATCGCCGCGTGTAACAGGCTGTCTGTAGGCAATAATCGCAAGTGTCTCCATCACAGCACGCGAATACTTGGGTGGCTTCTCAGGATGAAGACTTGCGAGAAATACCGACACATCACTAGCCGTTTGAAAGCGCCATCCGCTGGCAAGACTGACAAGCTCCACGCTCCTGCCCTTCCAGCTCTCACGCAAACGCTCAAGCAATTGCCTAAGGGTGTCGGGACCAACCTGATCCTCAAAGAGCGTACGCAACTTCGAAACGCTGAGGGGTTCACGGCTTGTTAGCAAGGCCGCCTCCAAAACCCTCATCACCTGGTTGGTGTTCATGCTCGACTGTTGATTTCCAAGTTACACATGCCATTCACGCGTGCTCAAGCCGAAGCAAGAGCCAAAAAAACCGAGTTAGCAGGCCGTGTCAACGAACTTATGCCGCGACCAGACAAATTCAGATGGGTTCAAGATTATCCGGGCGCACGCTAGTCCAGACTTGCAAGCGGATTGCTGCGTTGACTTGCGCGACGAAAATCTTGATTGGTTGCGGGGGCAGGATTTGAACCTGCGACCTTCGGGTTATGAGCCCGACGAGCTACCGGGCTGCTCCACCCCGCGTCAGATGTCGAGAGTGTAACAGAGATACTGCTGGCGAGCTAAACTGTGTCTTCGCGATGACCCTTTGGCGTCCTTGCCGCAGAGAACGCGGTCCAAGCACTGATGCCCTCCGGGAGACTGATCTTTATGAAATTCTGTTCAAGTTGTGCAAGTCCTGTTCAACAATCGATACCTGCTGGCGATAACCGTTTGCGCTGGGTTTGCAGCGGTTGCAAGACGATCCATTATCAAAATCCGAACATGGTCGTTGGTACCGTGAGCACCTGGGATGGTCGAATCCTTTTATGCCGTCGAGCGATTGAACCGCGTTATGGATTTTGGACCTTACCTGCCGGTTTTCTGGAAAACGACGAAACCACTGAGCAAGGCGCAGAAAGAGAAACCCGAGAGGAAGCCGGGGCGAAGATCACCGCACTCAAACCTTTTGCAATGATCGACGTGCCCCATGTCAATCAAGTTCATGTGTTTTATCGTGCGGAAATGTTGAGCCCCGATCTTGATCCTGGCGAGGAAAGTCTTGAGGCAAAACTTTATAGCGCTCAAGATATTCCTTGGGACCACATTGCATTTCGGACGGTTTACAAGGCACTAAAGTGGTTCCTGGAGGATCAGCAAACCGATCCTATGTTTGAACGATCAACCTTTCACTACGATGCGATTGCGCTGGGTTCACGCCAACGAAGCACTGCCTGATCCGGCTGATGCGCTCGATGAGCCTTCGGGTTTGCTCTGCGCGGGTATGGACCTCAGCGCACCGCGGCTTATTGAGGCCTACGAGGCTGGCATCTTTCCATGGTACAGCGAAGGCCAGCCAGTTTTGTGGTGGAGTCCAGACCCACGCATGGTGCTCTTTTGTGATGAGTTTCGCTTTCACCGTTCACTTAAAAAACGTAGCCGCGTACTCATGAGGGACAAGGCATGGTCGCTTAGGCTTAATCAGGATTTTCCCGCAGTGATGCGTGCTTGCGCAGCCCCACGGCCTGGCCAAGACGGCACATGGATCACAGAACCCATGATCGAGGCCTACAGCCAACTTCATCTCAGCGGCAGAGCTCAGAGCATCGAAGTGCGCCACGGGGACAATCTCATGGCTGGTCTTTACGGCGTGAGTATTGGACGCATGTTTTTTGGCGAATCGATGTTTACCCGCCTGGCTGATGGCTCCAAGATCGCGCTTGCCGCACTGGTCGCTCTGCTCGTCCGCGAGGGCTTCACAATGATAGACTGCCAACAGCAAACCGAACACTTAGCACTCATGGGCGCTCGTCCAATACCTCGACAACGTTATCTCGAAAAGATCGATGTTTTGTGTAGGCTCAGCCCACCCGATTGGTCGACTTGCCAACTGGATTGGCCATGACTCACCCGCATGAAGCACCATTCTCAACGCTGCAGTTCTATGCAACTGCACCCTACCCTTGCAGCTACCTACCGGGAAGGGCAGCGCGTTCGCAGGTTGCCACACCTAATCATTTGATTCACCACGATGTTTATAGCGATTTAGTCCGCGTGGGTTTTCGACGAAGTGGTGTATTCACTTACCGCCCATGGTGCGATGATTGCAAGGCATGTGTCCCCGTCAGGGTCAAGGTTGGTGAATTCAAAGCGAACCGAAGCCAGCGCCGAGCATGGAGAGCTCATGAAAACCTGTCGGTGTCTTTCGTTCCGCTTACTTTTTCGGCCGAGCACTACGCCTTGTATCTTAAATACCAGAGTCTTCGCCATGCCGGCGGCGGCATGGATCAGGACAGTCGTGATCAATACGCTCAATTTCTATTACAAAGCCGCGTTCGCACCCATCTCATTGAGTTTCGCGAACCCGCGGATCAACGATTACGCATGGTGTCGATCGTCGACCAGCTTGCCGACGGCTTATCGTCTGTATACACATTTTATGACGCATCTGAAGTCAGCGCTCGATATGGTATTTACAACATTATTTGGCAGATTCGGTGGGCGCAACAATGTGGCCTTCCCTTTCTTTATTTAGGCTATTGGATCCGCGAAAGCCCAAAGATGTCCTACAAATCGGCCTTTCAGCCGATGCAGGGCCTAAGACAAGGTCGCTGGACTGCACTCAACTCGGACTAAGGACTTGCGTACGCAGGTGGCAAACAAACCATGATTAACCTCTACCCTGCTGCGCGAACCCTGTTGTTTCAACTCGAGGCCGAGGCCGCCCATCACCTCGCTTTATCGCAGCTGCAGGCCCTCGAATCGAGTGGACTTTTAAAGCACCTGCTTGATAAGCCTGTTGCTGACCCAATCACAGTAATGGGCTTGCGCTTATTTAACCGCGTGGGCCTTGCAGCAGGGTTAGACAAGCAGGCAGCCCATATCGATGCCTTCGCGCGCCTTGGCTTTGGATTTATCGAAGTCGGCACAGTGACCCCACGCGCACAACCCGGCAACCCAAAGCCTAGAATGTTTAGGCTCAAAAATCACCAGGCGCTTATCAACCGACTTGGTTTTAATAACGAAGGCCTTGACGCCTTCCTTTGTCATGTGCGCGCGAGACAATGGCAAGGTCCGATCGGACTTAATATCGGTAAAAACGCTTCAACGCCCATCGAACAAGCTGACGAAGACTACCTGCGCTGTCTCGATGCAGTGCACGCCCACGCGGATTATGTGACCGTTAACATTTCATCACCGAACACGAAGAACCTTCGTCAATTGCAGGCAAGCGATGCGCTTGAATCATTATTAAACAAATTACGTAAATCCTGCGATGCGCTTGATGCGCGCAAAGGCAGCAAAGTACCGATCGCTTTAAAAATCGCGCCTGATCTTGAGTTTGATCAGATCGATGAGATTGCCAGATTGCTGCAAAGGCATGCCATCGATGGCGTGATTGCAACCAACACAACGCTAGCAAGAGAGCAAGTTAAGGATTCAGCCCATGCCGCTGAGGTCGGTGGATTATCCGGAGCGCCGCTGCTTGAAGCTTCAAATAAGGTTATTAGCCGCCTTCGATCTGCGCTTGGGCCAGACTTTCCGATTATTGGTGTTGGGGGCATTCTTAGCAAAGAAGACGCATTGCAAAAGATCAAAGCAGGTGCGAACCTTGTACAAATCTATACCGGTCTGATTTATAAAGGACCCAAGCTCATCTACGAAACAGCAAAGTATCTACGCGATTACAGCTCAAAGGCGATGGGTTAGCAGCAGATGCCATTCACTGACAAGGCCTGCAGGCCTGCAGGCCTGCAGGCCTGTTGGCCTAAGCCTTCACCAACACAAGGACTGCAAGCCTTTTGGTCTATGACCTCATCATCCGCGGACGCATGCGAGCAGGAAGTTCAAGAGCTTGTCCATGAGGGGTTGTCTCGGCAATCTGTGTCCAAGCAGAACGTAGCCTCGCTAACTCGAGCGGAGCGGCCAACGACTTGTCGCGAACAAGCCTCTCTAGGGCGTGTAACCAGTGACTCCACGCTTCGGTGTCGCCCTTTGCCTCTTGGTCACGGATGACTGTTCCAAGTGTCTGGCTCCACTCAGGCCAGGAAAAGCAGCCCTGTTCGTGAAGCGAAACAACCATGGCAAACACGCTGGCCTGCCATGGCTCATTGAAAACCTGTGGAGGCTCCATACAGTCGCTCACGATATCGGCTCAATCGATCGGCTTAACGTTGCCGCTTAGCATAAGGGCACAAGATAGGACTCCCATAAGTCCGCGCTTACAAGATCAGCTGATCCATCGTCGCCCCACAAATCTCTGCCCTTGAACACAACGGTATAAAGCGCTTGAGGAGCCTCTTCACCAGACACTGCATGGCGATCGGGAAAAACATGAAAGCCATGACATCGATCGATCATGCCCTGCTTTCCGCGCAAATACCTCGGACAACGGGTATGGGTTGGTGGGTTCATGGCCCTCACCATGACGGCATCACCTGGTTTAAACACAGGACTAGTCCTGCCTTCGCGTTCGGTGGGCGCCCCCCTCAACAGGGTTTGCTTCACATCCTGCGGAGCGAGTTGATTTAGGCCGAGTGCAACTGCATTGGCTTGAGGTTGGAGGAGTCCACGATCTTGCAATAATTTTTCGAGCGCTTCAAACCATATACCGTAATAGCCTGCCTGCAAATAACGAAGCATCGGCAATGACTCGCGCGCAGCCCTCGCTTGATCAAGATTCCACTGTTTAGTCGCACCCATGGCAAGCGTCATCGCAAAGGCACGCCTTTCCCATTCATCGTGAAAACATGCATCGTCTTGATCGAGCACCAGTGGGCCAAAGCCATCCATACCACCCATATCGTGAATGGTATTCATCATCAAGTCCTAACAAGCGCGGTGCCAATCATGGCATCGCGATGAACAAGACCAGCCAATGCCTCAAGGGACCAATCCTCGGTGCCTGTTGGGCGCATCGGAATCACCAAATATCGAATCTCTGCGGTCGAATCCCAGACACGAATATGTGTCGATTCAGGCAGATCCAAGCCAAAGGAGCGAAGCACTTCGCGCGGCCTTATCACGGCCTGAGAGCGAAAGGCCGATGACTTGTACCAGGCTGGCGGGAGTCCCAACACCGGCCAGGGGTAGCAGGAGCAAAGTGTACAAACAACAAGATTGTGTTGCTCGGGGGTATTTTCCACGGCAACAAGATGCTCACCCTGACGGCCACGATAGCCCATCGAAGCCACCGCTTCGGTCGCATCGTCTCGCAAATGCTGAGCAAACGATTCGTCTGTCCAAGCGCGCGCTACGACTTTGGCCCCGTAATGCGGTCCAACTTCGTGTTCATAAGTTTGAATCAGTCGCTCGAGTGTTTCGGGGTGCACGTAGCCCTTCTCGACCAAAAGACTCTCTAAAGCCTTGACCCTAATTTCTATATCGCTTAAAGGGCGTTCATCGTGTTGGTGAGTTTGTGTGCTGCCCATATCTTAAAACCTCAAAAAACTTTACTCGACGACCCTATCGTGGGGAATGTTTACTCGGCGACCCTATCGTGGGGAATGACCTGTGGACTTGCGTTGAGCCCATTGCACACTGAAGGGCTTACCTCTGGGCGCAGGCAAATCGCGATGCTCTGTCCAAGCACCCGCGCCTGGAACATGGCGCAGGTGCGCTTTAGCACCTGCGTACCAGCGCAACACTTGCGACGCAGCTCGCGTGCTCAGTCGATAAAGACTTGGTCGTCGTGCTAAAAAGCCCCACGCTGCCAGACCGAGCCGCTCTCCGAGTGGGCGCAAACCCCGCTCGAACTGCCTCTCGCGTAATTTACGGAGTAGGTCGGGCAATGGAATTTTCATCGGACAAACCACATGACACTCACCGCATAGGGTTGCCGCCTGTGGTAGATCGAGGGTCTTTTCGACCCCAACATAAGCTGGCGTTAGCACTGAGCCCATCGGCCCCGGATAGACCCAACCATAGGCGTGACCGCCGACTTTTTGATAAACCGGACAGTGATTCATGCAGGCACCACAACGAATGCAACGCAACATCGCCTCAAAATCCCCACCTATCAATCCGCTTCTGCCACCGTCGACCAAAATCACATAGTGGTGTTCGGGACCATCAAGCTCGCCCGCAGCACGGGTACCGGTAAGAATCGAAAAGTAATTAGAGATTGACTGACCCGTTGCCGAGCGCGGCAATAAACGGGCTACCATGGCCAGATCCTCCAAGGTAGGAAGAACCTTTTCAATACCCGTCACAGCAACGTGAACACGCGGAACGATCGTGCACATGCCTTCGTTACCCTCGTTGGTAAACAGTGCAACCGAGCCGGTTTCGGCAATCACAAAGTTGCCACCCGATACGCCCATATCAGCGCTCAGAAAATGAGGTCTTAAGACTTCTCTTGCCTCACGGGTCATTTGATTGACTTCGGTCAGTCGCGGCTTTTGGTGGACTTTGGCAAAAAGATCAGAAACCTCATCCTTATCTTTATGAAGCACTGGCGCAACAATGTGCGATGGCGGCTCATTGTTGTTGATTTGGAGGATGTACTCGCCCAAGTCGGTCTCAACAGGCTGAATGCCCGCCGCCTCAAGCGCGCGATTTAGCGCCATTTCCTCGGAAACCATCGACTTTGACTTCGTGACCTTGCGGACTTGGTGCCGCCTTGCGATGGCAACAACCAATTTCGAGGCCTCGGCTGGCGTTTCGGCCCACAACACCGTCGTACCCCGACGGGTGGCTTCCTGTTCAAAACGCTCAAGCCAAATGTCAAGATTGGCCAGGGCCCGACTGCGACGCTGAACAGCGTCGTCTCGCGTTGCCTCAAAGTCATCTAACTCGGCAATCGCTGCTGCGCGACCAGCCACCCATTTGGTCGAAAGCTTCCTCAGATTAGCCTGAAGCCTTTGGTCAGCGAGCTTTTGACCGCTGCGAGCCTTGAAATGCATCGATTGGACTTGCATCAACCCTCTCCTCGGCTGGCGGCCGTCGTGCCGGCAGCTTGTTGATAGTCTCCAACCAGAACTTCCGCCACATGCATGACGCGAGTTTGCTCATCACCGCATCGCCGCAATCGGCCCTCGAGATGCAACATGCAGCCTAGGTCCCCCATCACCACACACTTTGTACCTGTTTGCTGGATTTGTGCGATTTTTTCATCGGCAATTGATGCGCTAATTGCGCCGTATTTCACCGAAAAACTGCCCCCAAACCCACAACAGGCGCGCGAATCCTGCATCTCTTTGATTGTCAGGTCGGGCATATGGTTGAGCAATTGTCGAGGTTGGGCCTGAACGCCTAATTCACGTAAGCCGCTGCAAGCGTCGTGATAAGTGATCTCACCACGAAAATTTCCCGGTGGCTTTTGCATGCCACAGACGTCGACCAAGAAGCTACTGAGTTCCCAAGTCCGCTCGGTAAGCCTTTGCATTCGAACCCTCAGATCGGGATCGTGCCGAAACAATTCACTGTAGTGTTTGCGAACCATACCAGCACAAGAACCGCTCGGCACCACGACATAGTCAAAGGATTCAAACATGCCGAGCCATTGCAGTGCAAGATCGCGCGCAACATGTTGGTCGCCTGCATTGAAACCTGGTTGACCGCAACAGGTTTGTGCAAGCGGCACCTCTACTTTGCAACCGGCGTCTTCGAGAAGCCTTACGCTTGCAAAAGCAATCTCCGGGCGCATCATGTCCACCAGACAGGTGTAAAACAGAGCGACCCGGAGGCTGGCTAAAGGCGATGTTGTGCTTTCGATACCCAGGGTTGGTTCATTTGATCTTCGTGCGCCACTTGGCGCCGTTGATGCCGTATCGGTTTGGTTTATGCGTTGTTCCATAGCTGAATGATATATAGTCCGGCCGATCATGGCACGCAGCAAGCAATTCACCTCTGCGCTCAATGAGCCGCAGTGCAAATCGAGCGCTATTCAGGTGATTGACCGAATGGTAAGCCTGCTTGATGTGCTCTCGCAATCCAGCGAACCGGTTTCCCTCAAAACCCTTAGCCTCTCAACGGGACTTCATCCGTCGACAGCTCATCGGATTCTGAATGACCTGGTAGGCACGCGTTTTGTTGAGCGTATCGAAACAGGCAGCTATCAGCTGGGCATGCGCTTGCTCGAGCTGGGTAACCTGGTCAAAGCGCGACTCAATATACGCGACGCGGCCATGGGTCCCATGCGTGAGTTGCATTTAAAAACTGGCCAACCGATCAACCTATCAATTCGGCAAGGCGACGAGATTGTTTATATTGAACGTGCTGTATCTGAACGTTCTGGGATGCAGGTGGTACGTGCCGTGGGTGGCCGGGCACCACTCCACCTGACTTCGGTGGGTAAGCTCTTTCTTGCTGCCGACGATGTCAAAACCCTGCGCTCTTACGCGATGCGGACCGAGCTTATGGGGCAGACAGCGAATTCGATTACTGACCTCAGTCGTCTTGAACTCGAGTTATCACAAGTCAGGACCATGGGCTTTGCTCGTGACAACGAAGAACTCGAGCCTGGCGTGCGATGCATTGCAGCAGGGATTTACGACGACACCGCGCGACTGGTCGCAGGCCTGTCGATTTCAGCGCCTGCAAATCAGGGCCAAGATGCTTGGGTGACCTGGATTTGTGAAACGGCTCGCAAAATATCCGCTTCACTAGGCTACGACGGCCCTTCTCGTGTTCGTCAAGACTAGGCTTTGATTTACGAGTATTTCAATTCGATCCAGTGCCGAAGTCGTTGCGCGTCGGCAAAGCGAGCGAGCTTTTGCTTCGCATCGAGCAAGACCATGACCATGGCCTTGCCTTCAATGCGCACTTGCATGACTAAGCAATTGCCTGCTTCGGAAATATAGCCGGTCTTTTGCAATTCAATATCCCATTTGGGATTGTGGGTGAGCCGGTTTGTATTGCGGTAAGCGAGCGTTGACTTCCCCGATCCAACATGCAGCCCAGGCGATGTTGAGTACTGCCTAATCAGAGGGTAATCGCCCGCTGCTTGGACCATCCTGGCTAGATCCCTGGCGGTCGAAACATTTCTACTCGATAAACCAGTCGGTTCAACAAAACGGGTGTCAGCCATGCCAAGCATGCGTGATTTGGCGTTCATTGCCGACACGAATGCCTGCAAGCCCCCTGGGTAATTGCGCCCCAGAGCGCTTGCAGCCCTGTTTTCCGATGACATCAAAGCCAGGTGAAGCAACTCAGCGCGACTAAGCCTGGTACCAACCCGAAGCCGAGAGTGCGTCCCCTTCTCACTATCGATATCGTCCTTGGTGATTTCAAGCACTTGATGTAAGTCCTGCTGCGCATCGATAACAACCATCGAGGTCATAAGTTTGCTAATCGAGGCAATCGGCAAGACCACATCGGCATTCTTTTCAAACATGACTTTGCCGCTGTCTGAGTTCATGACGTAGGCGACCGACGAACGCAAATCGAGTGGATCATCGGTCGCGTGCAAACCGAGTTTTTGCCCATTCGAAGGCCTTGCAACCGGCGCATCGGCAGCCTGGCCCGAAGCAGCAGCCGACTGGCTAGCCGAACTCGCTTGGGATGCGCTTGAAGCAGCACCTGCTGCGGCCGCACCCGCAGCGGCGGCAGCCAGGGTTTTCTTCTTATTGAGCATGCTCGGGCCGCCACGTTTGACGTCTTTGCGCGCGGGCTTTTCAGCAAATCCTCGAGTGGACGAACCAGACTTTTTAGCGGCTGACTGTGCTGGCTTTTTCTTCCCACTGTCCTGGTTTTTCACCCTTGGCTGGATGGCTCCTGCGCGCTCATTGGCGCGAAGGGTTTGCGCCTCTAGCTTTGGCGCAAGCGTGATCACAGAAATCGCTATGAAAAGCGAACTGAGCAAACGACATACAAGCATCATGTTGGTCTTTTGATTTCAGGCGGCTTGGTGGGCTTGAACAAAGTGTGCAAACTCGCTTGCAGGCACTCTTTCAGTAACCAATCGATTCTCAATAGCAGCCTCGTCGGCATATCCAAGCGCCATGCCACAAACCAGTTCTTTGCTATCGTCGAGGCCCAAAAATTCAGTGACGACCGCTTGCAGACTGAGCCATGCTGCTTGCGGGCAGGTGTCGAGTCCATGGCCACGGGCGGCGATCATCAACGACTGCAAAAACATCCCGTAGTCGAGCCAACTGCCCTGCGAAAGAATTTTGTCAATCGTGAAGAACAAGCCTACTGGAGCATCGAAGAAGCAATAATTCCTTGCATGCTGCCTATGCATTGCTTCTTTGTCGGCTTTACCAATGCCCAATAATGCATAGAGATCGAACCCGACCTTGCGTCGACGATCGAGATAAGGCGATACCCACTGTTTAGGGTAGTAGTCGTAGGGTTGGGGCTGCGCCGCCATCGCTTGAGGATCGTTAAAGCAGGCCTGTGCACGTTGGACCAATTGATCGAGCGCTTCGCCTTTCAGGATGTGAACCTGCCAGGGCTGCGTATTGGTGCCAGAGGGGGCACGCGCTGCAAGTTCCAGCAAATGGCGTATCAATTCGTCAGGAACTTCCCTGGGCAAAAAAGCGCGTATCGAACGGCGCGTAAGGAGCGCCTGGTCAACCGGATGTTGCGTGTCGTTCAAGAGATGTCCTTTCTCAAGGCCTAATCAAAATAGATTCAAGAACCTGCCGCAAAGCTTGTGGCAGGCTTTTCGGGCGCCTTTGATGCCGATCGACATAAACATGCACAAAATGGCCTTCAGCGATGGCCCTTTCCTGTCCAACAGCGAAGTCATCGCGTTCGTCACCCTTTTCAGCACGGAAGAGCCCAATTTCATAGCGAACGCTGCTATGACCAATACTTGCAACCCGCAAGCCCGCTATAACCCGCTCTGGAAATGAGATAGGAGCAAAGTAGCGGCAACCGGTTTCAACCACTAAGCCGATCACTTCCCCGCGCTCAAAATCCAACACCTTGTTTTCTAGCAAGAAATGATTCACGGTCGTGTCGAAAAAGGCGTAGTACTGGACATTATTGACATGTCCGTAGACGTCGTTGTCATGCCATCGCGTGGTGATTAGGTGTAGATGCGGGTAGTCGCTGCGTAAGCTTCGTTCTGTTCTTGAAGTCATGACGTTATAACAATCAACCGTAGCGAGACGGCCCCTATAAGCTCGGTGGGCAAATCGACAGTTCTTAATAGGCTGCTATTCTCGCACGATGTTGCGAAGCCGCCTTCGTCGCAAGCCGAATCGTCTCAAGATGAATCTCAACCGTGTCATCGATAGGACTTGCGTAGCCGCCACCCATCGTAACCACGCAAGGCAATCCTTGATCGCTACACCAGTCAAAGACCATGCGATCACGCATTGCAATTCCAATCTTACTGAGCGCAAGTCGCCCTAGGCGATCGCCCGCAAAGACATCAGCGCCTGCGATGTAAAGCACCCAGTCCGCTCGAAATCTTCTCGATACTTCGGACAAAGCTTCTTGTAGGCAAGCCAAGTAAGCATCGTCGCCGATCCCGTCCTCCAAAGGCCAATCTGAGTCGCTCACTTCCTTCGTGAACGGAAAGTTTTTTGCGCCATGCAGCGAAAGCGTATAAACGCTCGGATCATTATTGAAAATACGCGCCGTCCCGTTGCCCTGGTGAACATCCAGATCAAGACACAAAACCTGCCGCGCCCAAGATCTTGCCTGTACCCAACGAGCTGCAACTGCAAGATCGTTAAAACAGCAAAAGCCCTCACCGCGATCCGCGTAAGCGTGATGGGTACCCCCGGCCAAATTAGCCGCAAAGCGATCATGACGCGCTGCCTCGCAAGCACCGATGGTGGCCCCGACCGATCGCCTCGAGCGCTCAGCCATCGCTGGTGACCAAGGAAAGCCCAATAGCCTTTGCTCTTGGGCAGAGAGCCCACCCTGGCTAACTTTCTCGATCCACAAAGGGTGATGAGCAAGCGCCAATTGCCCATCAGTAGCCGGCAGTGCTTCGCACAGACTTAAGTCGGTCAATTCGTGGGCGATCCGCTCTCGTAGTCGGCCGTACTTTTGCATCGGGAAACGATGGCCTTGAGGTAGCGGCAGGACAAAGTGGTCACTATAGAAAGCTTTCATATCAAGCCTCTTGACCGGTTCTGCGGCGTCGCAACAAAACAGATTGCTGTTGCATTGCAACAAAAGCGCTTGACAAGCTGCGTTAGACGCGTAAACTCTGTTTTGTGCAATGCAGCAATAAAGAAAAACGGCTCCAAAGCTCTCCCCTTCTCGGTTTTACCTGCTTCGCTCCCGATTCGATTAGTTCCGATTCTCTTCTTGTTCACAGTTCGTATTTACTAAATCATTCATGAAAGGTTATGCCATGTTTACAACGCCCGAGCAGTACCTCGCCGCCCACAAAGCAGCTATCGATACCTTGCACGCTGTTGCCATGAAATCGGTTGAAGGCTTTGAGCGCATGATGGAATTGCAACTCCAAGCGACCAAAGCAACAATGGCTGAAAGTAACGAGCAAGTAAAAGCATTACTCGCCGCAAAGGATGCAAAAGCGCTCACCGATCTGGCATCGCAAGGCATGCAACCTGCCTCTGACAAAGCAACGGCTTATGCCAAGCATGTTTATGACATCGCTCGCGAAACCAGCACTGAAATCGCTAAGCTTTATGAAACCCAGATGACCGAAGCCAATAAGCATGTATTCGCTTCGATCGAAAGCATGGCAAAGAATGCCCCCGCAGGTTCTGAAGGTGTCGTTTCCTTTGTCAAGAGCGCGATGGCAGCTTCGAATAGCGCATGGGACCAGGTTAGCAAAACCACCCGCCAAGTCGTTGAAATGGCTGAGGCCAATGTTGCTGCAGTGACCAAGGCACCCCGTCCTAGCGCTCGTAAGGCCGCTTAATTCCGCCAAGCGAGC